>Ga0308167_1000206_pt1 | contig 130231 bp, 126 predicted proteins | sample PhyCR1_2_FD_202138 | JGI IMG/M metagenome (GOLD analysis project Ga0308167, IMG submission 202138) | Phyllosphere microbial communities from UC Gill Tract Community Farm, Albany, California, United States - DLSLRC.R1 | ecosystem: Host-associated > Plants > Phyllosphere > Unclassified | place...
CGCCGGGGGGGGGGGGGGGGGGGGGCGGCGGGGGGCGGGGGCGGGGGGGGGGGCGGGCGGGGGCCGGGGGGGGGGGGGGGGGGGGCCGGCGGGGGGGCGGCGGGCGGCGCGGGGGGGGGGGCGGGCGGGGGGGGCGGGGGGCGGGGGGCGCCGGCGGGGCGGGGGGGGCCCCGCCCCCCCCCCCCCCCCCCGCGCCTCCAGTGCGTTGCGTCTGCGCTCACGCGACGGGGGTCGCGCCCACCCAGTCGGCCAGCTTGCGCGCGGCGGCGCCCGAGTCGATCGCGTCGGCCGCGACGACCAGCTGCTCGCGGAAGCGCTGCAGGATCGGGCGGTCGACCTCGGCCGGGTCCTCCGCCAGGCGGAAGGACACCAGGCCGGCAGCGGCGTTGAGCAGGACGATGTCGCGGACGGGGCCGGTCTCCCCCGCGAGGACGCGGTGGACCACGGCGGCGTTGTGCTCCGGGTCGCCGCCGAGCAGGTCCTCGATCCGGGCCCGGGCGATCCCGAGGTCGCGCGGGTCGAGGTCGTGCTCGGTGACGCGGCCGCCGGTGACCTCCCAGATGTGGCTGTGCCCGGTCGTCGTCAGCTCGTCGAGGCCGTCGTCGCCGCGGAACACGAGTGCGGTCGCCCCGCGGGTCTGGAACACGCCCGTGATGATCGGGACGAGCTCGAGCTGCGCCACGCCCACGGCGTTCGCCTCGCACCGTGCGGGGTTGACGAGCGGACCGAGGAAGTTGAACACCGTCGGGACGCCGATCTCGCGGCGGACGGGTCCGGCGTGCGCGAACCCGGGGTGGAAGGCGCTCGCGAACGCGAAGGTCAGTCCGACACGCCGGAACGTGTCCGCGACACGCGCGGCGTCCATCGTCAGGTCGAGTCCGAGTGCGGCGAGGACGTCGCTCGACCCGGACTTCGAGGAGCTCGCCTTGTTGCCGTGCTTCACGACGGGGACACCCGCGGCGGCGATCACGATCGCGCTCATCGTCGAGACGTTCACCGTGCCGACGACGTCGCCGCCGGTGCCCACGATGTCGAGCGCCATCGGGTCGACGTCGAGCGGGACGGCCGCGTCGAGGATCGCGTCGCGGAAACCGACGACCTCGTCGACGGTCTCGCCCTTGGCACGGAGGGCCACGACGAAGGCGGCGATCTGCGCCGGGGTGGCCCGACCTGCCACGATCTCCTGCATGGCCCATGTGGACTGGCTGATCGTCAGGTCTTCGCGCGCCATGAGCGCGCTGATCACGGCAGGCCAGGTGAGAGCGTCGAGCATGCTCTGATCGTAGTGAATTCGAGAGACCCGCCAGTTGGCTGCGAAAACACTGTCCGTGGTTTCGGCCATAATGGAGTCTGTGACTAGCACCCCTCTCTCCAGATCCGCCAGCGGTCCGGTCCTGAACAGGCCGAACGCCGTTGCCGTGGGGACGATCGTGTGGCTGGGCAGCGAGGTCATGTTCTTCGCCGGCCTGTTCGCGATCTACTTCACGTTGCGCAGCACCTCGCCCGAACTCTGGGCGACCGAGACCGCCAAGCTCGAGGTGCCCTTCGCCTCGGTGAACACGATCATCCTGGTGCTATCCAGCTTCGCCTGCCAGTTCGCGGTCTTCGCGGCCGAGCGCTTCCAGGTGCACCGGACGAGCTGGAACCCCAAGGACTGGGGCATGACGGAGTGGTTCTTCGTCACGTACTGCATGGGCGCGATCTTCGTCTGCGGCCAGATCTTCGAGTACGCGAACCTCTGGCACGAGGGCGTGACGCTCTCCTCCAGCGCCTACGGTTCGGCCTTCTACATGACCACCGGGTTCCACGGTCTGCACGTCACGGGTGGCCTCATCGCCTTCCTGCTGACGCTCGGCCGCGGGTTCGCCGCCAAGAACTTCGGTCACAAGGAAGCGACCACCGCGATCGTCGTGTCGTACTACTGGCACTTCGTCGACGTCGTCTGGATCGGCCTCTTCGCCGTCATCTACCTTCTCAAGTAGGAACTGGATAGCCCCCACCGCATGTTCAACAGAACCAAGTCCAAGAAGGGCCGCCGTTCACCGATGGCGACCGTGTCGCTCATCGTCGTCGGTCTCATGACCACCGGCGGTGCGTACGCGCTGTTCAGCTCCACGGCGAACGCCGACGACAGCACGAGCACCGTGGCGGCCTCGAGCCAGTCGAAGGTGAACGAGGGCCAGAAGCTCTTCGCCTCGAACTGCGCCACCTGCCACGGCCTCTCCGCGCAGGGCACCAGCGAGGGTCCGTCCCTCATCGGTGTCGGTGCCGCGTCGGTCGACTTCCAGGTCGGCACCGGCCGCATGCCGATGGCCGCCCAGGGTCCCCAGGCCGAAGAGAAGCCCGCGCAGTTCACGGACGAGCAGATCGACGCACTCGCCGAGTACGTCGCGTCGCTCGGCCCCGGCCCGGCGGTCCCCTCCGAGAGCCTGACCAACGGCGAGGACGGCGACGCCGCCGAAGGTGCGGAGCTCTTCCGCATCAACTGCGCCATGTGCCACAACGTGGCCGGCGCCGGCGGTGCCCTGACCGAGGGCAAGTACGCGCCGAACCTGCAGTCGGTGTCCGGCAAGCACATCTACGAGGCCATGGTCACTGGCCCGCAGAACATGCCGGTGTTCAACGACCTGAACCTCACCCCCGAGCAGAAGGCCGACATCATCACGTACCTCAAGTACGTGCAGGACAACAAGTCGCCCGGCGGGTTCGCACTCGGCTCCCTCGGCCCGGTGGCAGAGGGTCTGTTCATCTGGATCTTCGGACTCGGCGCGGTCGTCGCGATGACCGTCTGGCTGACCGCGAAGTCCAACTGATCGTCCGTGTCGAACGACACTGAAGGGAACACCATGGCAGAGCACGACGACGAGGCACTGAACTCGTCCTCGGCTGTCGAGAAGCACGGCACGACCACCACCTCGGCCGGGATCGCGGTCCTGCCGACGGACCCGTTCGAGAACCCGGGCGAGCCGCCGCACCGCGCACGCCGCACCGACGTCGACCCGAAGAAGCAGCGCCTGGCCGAGCGTCAGGTCGCCACGTTCTTCTACCTGTCGATCGTGGGCAGTGTCCTCGCGATCGCGGCCTACGTCGCCTTCCCGATCGACTCCGACGACTTCGGGACCGTCCGGACCGCCAACCTCTGGCTCGGCCTCTCGATCGCCCTCGCCCTGCTCGCGCTGGGCCTCGGCGCCGTGTACTGGTCGAAGTCGCTCGTGGTGGACCGCGAGATCACCGAGCTCCGCCACGGCACCCGCGGCACCGACGCGACCCGCGCCAAGGCGGTCGAGGCGTTCCAGCTCGCCGACAAGGAGTCCGGCTTCAGCCGTCGCAAGCTGATCCGCAACTCGATGATCGGCGCCCTGGCGGCCTTCCCCCTCCCGGGCATCGTCCTCGTGCGCGACCTCGCGCCCGCGGCCGACCCGAACGAACTCCTCCGCCACACCATGTGGGCGAAGGGCACGCGCCTGACGAAGGACCCGACGGGTCTGCCGATCAAGGCGTCCGACGTGACCATCGGTTCGGTGTTCCACGTCATCCCGGACGGCATGCTCGACAAGGAGGACATGCTCGAGGAGAAGGCCAAGGCCTCCGTCCTCCTCATGCGCCTCGACCCCAAGGACCTCAACCCCTCCAAGGGCCACGAGAACTGGGGCTACGACGGCATCGTCGCGTACTCGAAGATCTGCACCCACGTCGGATGCCCGGTCGCCCTGTACGAACAGCAGACGCACCACCTGCTCTGCCCGTGCCACCAGTCGACCTTCGATGTCTCGAACAACTGCGAGGTCATCTTCGGGCCGGCGGCACGCCCCCTCCCCCAACTTCCGATCGCGATCGACGACGACGGCTACCTGGTTGCGCAGAGCGACTTCCACGAGCCCGTCGGCCCGTCCTTCTGGGAGCGTGAACGCTGATGAGCAGCACGACCACCAACGCACCCGCGTCGTCGACCACCAAGCCGGCACCGGAGCGCGGATCCCGCATCATCGGCGGGGTCGCCAACTACATCGACGAGCGCACGAGCATCTCGGGCCTCGTGAAGGAGGTCGGGCGCAAGATCTTCCCCGACCACTGGAGCTTCATGCTCGGCGAGGTGGCGCTGTACAGCTTCGTCGTCGTCCTGCTGTCCGGTACCTTCCTCACGTTCTTCTTCCAGGCGTCCATGGCCGAGGTGGTCTACCACGGCTCGTACGTCCCGCTGAAGGGCATCGAGATGTCGACCGCACTGCAGTCGACGCTCAACATCTCGTTCGACATCCGCGGCGGGCTCTTCGTCCGGCAGATCCACCACTGGGCGGCCCTGCTGTTCGTGGCCTCGATCATGCTGCACATGGCCCGCGTGTTCTTCACCGGTGCCTTCCGCAAGCCGCGTGAGCTCAACTGGGTGTTCGGCTTCATCCTGTGGGTCCTGGCCATGGCCGAGGGCTTCACGGGCTACTCGCTCCCCGACGACCTGCTCTCCGGCAACGGTCTGCGCATCATCGTCGGCATGATCGAGGGTGTGCCGGTCATCGGCGTCTGGATCGCCTACCTGCTCTTCGGTGGCGAGTTCCCGGGGACCGACATCGTCGGCCGCCTCTACACGCTGCACATCCTGCTGCTCCCGGCGATCCTCGTCGCGGTGCTCGGCGTCCACCTCGTGCTGGTCGTCATCAACAAGCACACGCAGTTCGCCGGCCCCGGCAAGACGAACGAGAACGTCGTCGGCGTGCCGATCCTCCCGGCGTTCGCGGCGAAGGCCGGTGGGTTCTTCTTCATCGTCGCGGGCATCCTCGCCCTCATCGCGTCGCTGTTCACGATCAACCCGATCTGGAACTACGGCCCGTACGACCCCTCCCCGGTGTCCGCCGGTACGCAGCCCGACTGGTACATCGGCTTCGCTGACGGTGCGCTCCGTCTGGTGCCGCCGCACTGGGAGGTCGTGTGGTTCGGCTACACGGTGTCGTTCAACATCCTCGTGCCGATCGCGGTGCTGGTGTTCCTCATCCTCGCCATCTTCATCTACCCCTTCATCGAGGGTTGGGTCACCGGCGACAAGCGTGAGCACCACATCCTCGACCGCCCGCGCAACGCCCCGACCCGCACGGCGTTCGGTGCCGCCGGCATCACGCTCTACGCGAGCCTCTGGGCCGCCGCGTCGTCGGACATCATCGCGACCCACTTCTACGTGTCGATCGACCACGTCATCCACGTGATCCAGGCCACGACGGTCCTCGGCCCGTTCGTCGCCTTCTGGATCACGAAGCGCGTGTGCCTCGCCCTGCAGAAGAAGGACCGCGAGATCGTCCTGCACGGGTACGAGTCCGGACGCATCGTGCGACTCCCCCACGGCGAGTACATCGAGGTGCACGAGCAGCTCGACGAGTACGAGCGTTGGAAGCTCCTGCAGTTCAACGAGTACAAGCCGCTCATGATCCGTCCGAACGCCCGAGGCAAGATCTCGAGCCTGCAGAAGGCCCGGGCCAGCATGTCGCGCTTCTTCTTCGAGGACCGGATCACCCCGGTGTCCAAGGCCGAGCTCGAGGCTGCGCACGCCGCGCACCACGGCCCGGACCTCGAAGCCGGACACGAAGCGCCCGCGGTCGAGTCGAAGCACTAGGCACCCCGCGCACCGGAACCCCCGTCACCTCGGTGGCGGGGGTTCCGTCGTGCGTGCGGGAACACGCCGTGCCGCGTTCACGTTCGATTCACCGACACGTGCTGGACTCGTCCAGGACGGTGTGGCACTGTGTTGCACCACGCACCCGACCAACGGAATGAGACCCCGATGGACAGCCGGACGGCCGAACACCCCAGGCCGAACCACTTCCTGCTCCACCTCAGCGACACCCATCTCGTGGCGGGTGACGGCGACCTCTACGGTGACGTCGACTCAGCTGCGCGGCTCGGCCAGATCATCGCCGACATCGAGTCGTCGGGGACGCGTCCCGAGGCCATCGTCGTCACGGGCGACGTCGCCGACAAGGGCGAACCCGGCGCGTACGCCCGCATCCGCGACATCGTCGAGCCGGCCGCGCGGCGGATCGGCGCACAGGTCATCTGGGCGATGGGCAACCACGACGAGCGCGGTGCCTTCCGGCAGGAGCTGTTCGGGCTCCAGCCGACCGACCGTCCGGTCGACTTCGTCTACGACGTCAACGGCCTCAGGGTGATCACCCTCGACACGAGCGTGCCCGGCGCCCACCACGGCGAGGTCTCCCCCGAGCAGCTCGACTGGCTGGCCGAGGTGCTGTCGGAGCAGGCGCCGCACGGCACCATCCTGGCGATGCACCACCCGCCGGTGCCGAGCGTGCAGGACCTCGCCGTCCTGGTCGAGCTCCGCGACCAGGACGCCCTGGCCGAGGTCGTCGAGGGCAGTGACGTCATCGCCATCATCGCCGGCCACCTGCACTACTCGACGAGTGCCGTCTTCGCGGGCATCCCCGTGTCGGTCGCGAGTGCCACGTGCTACACGCAGGACCTCACCGAGTACCAGGGCGGTACCCGAGGGCAGGACGGCGCGCAGTCGTTCAACCTCGTGCACGTCTACGGCCACAACGTGGTGCACTCGGTCGTGCCGATCGGGCACTACGCCACGGTCGGCGAGCCGGTGTCGTCGGCCCAGACCGAGGCTCGGCTCGCAGCGGCCGGCGTGACGATCCCGGCGGCGGCGGAGCCCGCGCCGGTGACGTCGAGCATCCCGGTGTTCACGCTCGACTCCGTGCCGGTCTCCCCCGTCCACCGGTAGGCCGCCGCACTTCGTGAGCAGGAATGGTCGGGTCCGAACTGTGGACCCGACCATTCCTGCTCACCATGTGCGGGCGCGGGGCCTGCCCGCGCGCCCGCCTCAGTCCGCGGGGCGCTCCCACGGCGCCGGGAACGGGAAGTACTTCTCGAGGAAGTCCGTCACCCGCTGCGTCCGCTCCTCGTCGCTGACCTCGGGGAAGCTCCCGTCGTTCAGGCAGAAGAAGTCCGCGTTGCGCTTCTTGAGCAGGTCGCCGAGCGCCCGCAGACCGGACTGCATCGTCGTGTCGATGTACCGCACCTCGGCGTTCTCCTGCACGATCGCCCGGCCGGTGAGCAGCGAGTAGTAGTGGTACAGCGAGTTCGTCACCGAGATGTTCTCGGCAGCACGGAACCGTGAGGCCGCGGTGGCCGCGAACTCGTCGGCGAACTCGTGCTCCATCTCGGTCATGATCGAGGCGCGCAGCGGGGTCGGCGCGTGCTCGAGGTGCCGGGTCGTCACCGCGCCGAACCGCTGCTGCAGGAGTCGGCGGTTGACCCGGGCGGAGTTCTCGAACCCGCTGCGTGCCGGGTTGTTCGACCCGAGGCCGATCCGCGTCGTCGCGAGGATGAACTTCGTCACCGAGCCCGGGCTGAAGAACACCGAGGGGTCGACCAGGCGGCCGAAGAACATGTCGTCGTTCGAGTAGATGAAGTGCTCGCTGATGCCCGGGATGTGGTGCAGCTGCGACTCGACGGCCTGCGAGTTGTGCGTCGGCAGGACGGAGGGATCGGCGAAGAACTCCTCGGAGCGGACGATGCGCACCTTGGGGTGGTCGGCGAGCCAGGCGGGCGCCGGGGAGTCCGTGGCGATGTAGATCTGCCGGATCCACGGCGCGAACGTGTGCACCGACCGGAGCGCGTACTTCAGCTCGTCGATCTGGCGGAAGCGGGCGGGGGCGTCGTCGCCCTCGCCCAGGACCGCACCGGACTGCGCTGCCTGTCGTGCCCGCTGGTACTCGATCGCGTTGCCGTCGACCCACGAGAACACGATGTCGATCGGGAACCGGATGTCGGACACGTGGTCGTCGAACATGTGCTCGACCGTGCGCCAGGTGCGGCCGTACCGCTCGATGTCGACGAGCACGAACTCGTCGACGGGCAGGCTGCGGCGCATCAGGGCGTTCTCGACCGGCGCGAGGACCTCGGTGTCGGTGACCCGCCAGAACTCGAGCTGCACGCTCGTCTCGGCGCCGTAGCGCAGGCGTCCGAGCGGCTCGAGACGCGGCCGGAACACGCGCAGGACGGGCTCGTCGACGGGCCCGAGGCCGTCGTCGATGACGAGCACCGCGGGCTTCCCCGGGGGCTTCGCGTAGAAGGGCTCGTTCGCCGCGGCTGCCATCACGGCACTCTCCGCGCGCTGCCGGTCGCGCTCGTCGAGGGCGATCACCGGCCGCTGGTCGTTGCCGCGGATGAGCAGGTGGTCGACGTCACCGGCGGTGAGGGCGTCGTCGAGGAACAGGAGGTCCTCGATCATCGACTGCTGCGGCGTCAGGTGCCCGTTGACGAGCGTCAGGCGTCCCTTCCGCACGACCACGTCGGGACGTTCGAGACCGCCGGAGGACGGTCGAGGGTTCAGCAGAGGACTCTCGGTCACCGGCTCGGTCTCGTTGCTCATCCACACCCTTCGGATCAGTGCGCCGGACCCGTTTGCCCGGCGACTCATCCTACCGTCCGCGCGGACGCTCGGTCCGCTCGTCGGTAGCCCGGGCTAGGGCCTGGAGGCGCTGCTCGCCTCCGCCTCGCGCGGCACCTTCACGACGATGCCGACGACGATGAACAGTGCGGCCGCGACGAGCTGCAGCGCCGCCCACACCTCGCCGGGGATCGGCACGACCGCGAGCGGGTTCCAGCAGACGGCGATCGCGGCCATCAGGAGCGCCGCCCACCACGTCCGCCCCCGCACGGCGAAGACGAGGACGATGAGGCTGAGCACGGTGACACCCCAGCGGGCGAACACGAAGCCGGACGAGTCGACGATCGCGACGCAGGCGAGGAGCACGATCGCGGCGATCAGCGCCGGGGCGAGGGCGGGCCGGGTGAACGGCGGCAGCTCGCGCCCTGTCCCCCGGCCAGTCGTCGAGCCCGACCGCGTCGGCTCCGCCCCGCCCACCGGTACGCCGTGCAGCGACGATCCGGCCGGTGGCCGGCCCTTCCGTCCTGCCATCAGGCGGTGGCCCCGTCGAGGTCGATCGCCTGGATGGACCGGGACATCGGCGGGAGCTCGCGCACCCGTTCGAGCGCGGGCACGAGCTCGGCGACGTAGGCCCGGTAGCCGTCCTCGGTGAGGTGCAGTCCGTCGTCGGTGAACCGGTCGTCGAGGTGGTCGCCGTCGGCGAGGGCCGGCCACGCGTCGAGGTACTGGGCGTGGCAGGTGGCGACGAACTGGCGGAGGTGCCGGTTCGCCTCCTCGATCTTCGCCGTGTACTCCGCCTGCCGCGGCAGGATCGACACGAGGAGCAGCCGGACGCCCGGGAGCTCGCGGCGGAGGGTCACGAGTACGGACTCGACCCCGCGGACGACGTGCTCGACGCTCTTGCGGTGGTTGCCGAAGTCGTTCGTGCCGATGAGCAGGACGATGACCTCGGGCTGCTCGGCCACGACGGCGTCCAGGCGTGCGAGGACCCCGTCGGTCGTGTCACCGCCGATGCCCTGGTTGACGGTCCGCTCGTCGGGCAGCCAGGCGTCCCACGACCCCTGCTCGGTGATGCTGTCGCCCAGGAACAGGACGCTCGTGCGTTCCTCGGTCATGCTGCCTCCTCGTGTGCGGGTTCCGGGTTCCCATTCTGCTGGGTCCAGTTCCGCCCCGTCGACTCGGTGTGCTCGGACTCCCGCTCGGCGGCCGCCGTGATGCGCTCGACCATCCCGGGGAAGATCACGCCGTGGAACGGCAGGATCGAGTACCAGTACAGGCGGCCCGCGAGCCCCTGCGGGAAGTAGATCGCCCGCTGCCGGTAGTCGCTGCCACCGTCGTCCGCGGGGGTCACGGTCATCTCGAGCCAGGCGCGGCCCGGGGACTTGAACTCGGCGCGCAGTCGCAGGTAACGCCCGCGTTCGAGCCGCTCCACGCGCCACCAGTCGAGGGCGTCGCCCTGTTCGAGGCGCTTCTGGTCACGGCGACCGCGGTTCAGGCCGACTCCCCCGGCGAGCTTGTCCATCCACCCGCGGGCCACCCAGGCGAGCGGGAACGAGTACCACCCGTTCTCGCCGCCGATCGACTCGACGACCCGCCAGACGTCGTCCGCCGATGCGGCCGAGTGGCGCTTGCGGTCGTCGACGTAGACGGTGTGGCCGGCCCAGTCCGGGTCGCTCGGCAGCGGGTCCGCGGGGGTGGCCGCGAGCGTCGCGTTCCGCCAGCTGGTCTCGACCTCGCCGGTGCGCATGCGGCTCAGGGCGAGACGGACCGCGCGGCGGTACCCGGTCAGCCCGCCCTCCGGCCGCGGCACCACGTCGTCGATGTCGTGCTCGCGCTGGACACACTCGAACTGGAGCGACTCGATGATCGGCTTGGCGAGCTTCCGCGGGATCGGCGTCACGATGTTGAACCAGTGCGCCGCGAGCCCCGGGGTGAGGACGGGCAGCGGCGAGATCGGGCGCTGCGGGAGCTTCGCCTCAACCGCGTACCCGTTGAGCATCTGCCCGTAGCGGAGGACGTCCGGGCCGCCGATGTCGAACGTGCGGTTCAGGTCGGCGGGGATGTCGAGCGCCTTGACGAGGTAGTAGAGGACGTCACGGACGGCGATCGGCTGGATGCGGTTCCGGACCCACCGCGGCGCCGGCATCCACGGCAGGACGTCGGTGACGTGGCGGATCATCTCGAACGAGGTGCTCCCGGACCCGATCACCACGCCGGCCTGGTACGCGATCGTCGGGACGCCGGAGTGGAGCAGGACGTCCCCGACCTCCTTGCGGCTGCGGAGGTGCTTCGAGAGCTCGCCGTCGGGGTGCAGGCCGCCGAGGTACACGAACCGCCGCACGCCGGCGGCCGAGGCCTCGCGCGCCATGGTCTCGGCAGCGTCCCGCTCGGCCCGCTCGAAGTCGCCGTCCGCCCCCATCGCGTGGGCGAGGTAGTAGACGGCCTCGATGTCGGCGACGGCCCGGCGCACGGCGTCGGCGTCCTGCAGGTCGCCGGCGGTGATCTCGACGTCGTCGTGCCAGGGGACGTCCTGCAGCTTCCGGGGCGTGCGGACGAAGACGCGGACGGTGTGACCGGCTTCGAGGAGACGTGGGACGAGACGACCGCCGATGTAGCCGGTGGCCCCGGTGACGAGGACGCGCATGCGGGGCACGGTACGCGGCTCGGCTCCGGGTAGGCTTGCCGGGTGGACAAAGCAGCGTTCTCCGTCACCGCCGATGCCGTCCGTGGTCTCATCGACCACGCGATCCTCAAGCCCGAACTCACGCGTTCGGACGTCGACGCCCAGCTCGACGAGGCCGCCGCGTACCGCGTGTTCAGCGTGTGCGTCCGCCCGAGCGACGTCGCGCACGCCGTCGAGCGCCTGACCGGCACCGGTGTCGGCGTCGGCACGGTCATCGGCTTCCCGCACGGCACCACCTCCACCGCGGCCAAGGTCGCCGAGTCGCTGCAGGCCCTCGCCGACGGTGCGTTCGAGCTCGACATGGTGCAGAACATCGGCGCCGCGAAGTCCGGCGACTGGGAGCGCGTCGAGGCCGACATCCGCGCCGTGGTCGACGCCGCGGGCAGCACCGTCGTCAAGGTCATCCTCGAGACCGCCTTCCTCACCGACGACGAGATCGTCGCCGCGTCGCGTGCCGCACGGGCCGCCGGTGCCGCCTTCGTGAAGACCTCCACCGGGTTCGCCGGCGGCGGCGCCACCGCGGAGCACATCGCCCTCATGCGCGCCACCGTCGGCCCCGACACCGGCGTGAAGGCCTCCGGCGGCGTCCGCGGGCTCGACACGCTGCTCGAGATGGTCGAGGCCGGTGCGGACCGCATCGGCACGAGCGCCTCGGCACGCATCCTCGACGAGGTCGCGCACCGCGCCGAGACCGGCACCGCGTCGGCCGTCGGCGACGACACCACGTCCTACTGACGGTCCGGGGCGCGAGCCCCCGCGACCTCCAGCACCACCCGACCCACCACCAGGGGCCGGCGCCCACCGGACGCGACGACGCGTGCGGGACCGGCACCGCGCCTCCAGACCGCCGCATCGGAGCGCGCATGTCCACGATCCAGTCCACCCCCCTCGCCCTCGCCGTCGACCTCGGCGGCACGAAGGTCGAGGCGGCCCTCGTCACCGACGCCGGCGTCGTCCTCCCCGCCACGCGGTTCCGCAGCCCGACCGGCCCCGGCCGGACGTCCGACGAGCTGCAGGCCGCGGTCGACGAGGTCGTGACGGCCGCCCTCGCCGCGCTGCCGACCGACGCCACGCTCGTCGGTGTCGGCATCGGCTCGGCCGGTCCGGTCGACGAGGAGCACGGACTCGTCTCGCCGCTCAACATGCCGGTCTGGCGCGGGTACCCGCTCCGGGACCGCGTCGCCGCGCACGTCCCCGCCGGCGTCCCGGTGACGCTCCGCATGGACGGCCTGGCGATCACGCTCGCCGAGCACTGGGTCGGCGCGGCGCAGGGCTCCGACCACGTGATGGGCATGATCGTGTCCACCGGCGTCGGCGGCGGCCTGATCCTGCACGGCCGGACCGTCAGCGGCCCGACGGGCAACGCCGGGCACATCGGCCACGTCGAGTGCGGCGGCTTCGACGACCACTGCGCGTGCGGCGGCACCGGATGCCTCGAGGCGATCGCCAGCGGCCCGAAGACCGTCGCGTGGGCGCAGCGCCAGGGGTTCACCGGCAGCACCGGCGAGGAGCTCTCCGCGGCCTACGCGGCGGGCGACGAGATCGCGGTCGCGGCCGTCAAGCGCAGCGGTCGCGCCCTCGGGCAGGCCATCGCGGCGGCCACGAGTCTCGTCGACCTCGAGGTCGTGGCCATCGGCGGCGGGTTCTCGCACGTCACGCCCGACCTCTTCGAGTACGCGCGCGAGGCGGTGGCGGAGCGTGTCGAGTTCGGCTTCGTGACCAAGGTGCGGATCGTCCCGACGGGGCTGTCGCAGGACGGTCCCCTCATCGGCGCCGCGGCGCTCGTGCACCGGGCCGACGTGCTGCGCTGACGACGTCGGCGCTCGACGGCACGTGCTGACGGACGGGAGGCGCGGTGCGGGGCCGACCCGCGCCTCCTGGCCCACAGGTGGTCACGTCGCGGGCCCACGTCCGTCGCTCTCCACAGGGCGCGTCGACGCGCCGTGCGCGTCGGGCAGGATGTCCGGGTGTCCCGAACCCGGCTGCTGACGAGCGACGACTGGCCCGAGGCCGAGCTGCGCGCAGCGGTCCTCGCCGGCGAGCTCGTGGCCGTCGGGGCGTGCTGGGCCTCCCCCGCCGAACCGCAGACCCCGACGCTCCGGGCGGCTGCCGCGGCCTGGGCACTCCGTGACGCCCGCCTCATCGCGAGCACCCGGACGGCCGCGTGGGTCTGGGGTGCCGTCTCGCGTGCACCGACCCCGCTCGAGGCCTGTGTCCCGCTCCGGGTCCGCGTGCACGTCGACGGCGCGCTGCGCGTCCGCGAGGTCGTGATCACGGACGAGGACGTCATCGTGCTCGGTGGCCTCCGCGTCACCACACCGCTGCGCACGGTCGTGGACCTGCTGCGCAGCCCCGGGGACCGGCCCGGTGGGTTCGACCCGTCGGACGCGGCAGCGGTGGTCGGGCTCCTGGCGATCGGTGCGGTGTCGGTCGACGCGGTCACCGGGTCCCTCGCGACGCTCGGGACGATCCCGATGGCCCGGCAGGCGGGGCGGCGGTTGCGGGCCGTGCTCGACGCTGCCGGGGACTCGGTCAGCCCGCGCTGACCCGGCCTGGTCGATCGGGTCTCGGGTCAGCCCGCGCTGACCCGGTAGACGTCGTAGACCGCGTCGATCCGTCGCACGGCGTTGAGCACACGGTCGAGGTGGGTCGTGTCGCCCATCTCGAACACGAAGCGGCTCAGCGCGAGCCGGTCGGACGACGTCGAGACCGTCGCGGACAGGATGTTCACGTGGTGGTCCGTCAGCACCCGCGTCACGTCGCTGAGGAGCCCCGACCGATCGAGCGCCTCGATCTGGATCTGCACGAGGAACACCGACTTCGAGGACGGCGCCCACTCCACCTCGATCATCCGGTCGGGCTCGTTCATGAGCGACTTGACGTTCGTGCACGAGGCCTGGTGCACCGAGACACCCTGGCCGCGGGTGATGAACCCGACGATCTGGTCGCCCGGGACCGGCGTGCAGCACTTCGCGAGCTTGACGAGGATGTCCGGCGCGCCACGCACGAGGACGCCGCTGTCGCTGTTGCGCAGCTGCCGGCTCGTGACCTGGCGGGGGAAGCTGAGCTCCGGCTCTTCCGTCTCGGTCTCGGTCTGGACGTTCCCGAGGACCTTCTCGATCACCGACTGCGTGGAGACGTGCCCCTCGCCGACGGCCGCGTACAGCGCGGAGATGTCGTCGTAGCGCATCGACGACGCGACCTCGGAGATCGAGTCCTGGCTCATGATGCGCTGGAGCGGCAGGTTCTGCTTCCGCATCGCCCGCGCGATCGCGTCGCGGCCCTGCTCGATCGCCTCTTCGCGGCGTTCCTTGGTGAACCACTGCTTGATCTTGTTCCGAGCGCGGGGGCTCCGGACGAAGGTCAGCCAGTCCTGGCTGGGGCCGGAGTCGGGGTTCTTCGAGGTGAAGATCTCGACGACGTCGCCACTCGACAGGGCGCTCTCGAGGGGCACGAGACGCCCGTTGACCTTGGCGCCCATCGTGCGGTGGCCGATCTCGGTGTGCACGGCGTACGCGAAGTCGACGGGGGTCGCACCGGACGGCAGCCCGATGACCTTGCCCTGGGGCGTGAAGACGTAGGTCTCCTTCGCACCGATCTCGTACCGGAGCGAGTCGAGGAACTCCCCCGGGTCGCTCGTCTCGGCCTGCCAGTCGGTGATGTGCGCCAGCCACGCCATGTCCTGGTCGGTCGCCGACGAGGAGTCGACGTCACGGCCGGCCGCGCGCTGCTTGTACTTCCAGTGGGCGGCGACACCGAACTCGGCCCGCTGGTGCATCTCGTGCGTGCGGATCTGGATCTCGACCGCGCGGCCCTGCGGACCCAGGACGGTGGTGTGCAGCGACTGGTACAGGTTGAACTTCGGCGTCGCGATGTAGTCCTTGAACCGACCGGGCAGCGGCGTCCACCGCGCGTGCACGGAACCGAGCATCGCGTAGCAGTCGCGCACGGTCGGGACGAGCACGCGGATGCCGACCAGGTCGTAGATCTCGTCGAACTCGCGCCCGCGGACGATCATCTTCTGGTAGATCGAGTAGTACTGCTTCGGCCGGCCCATGACCTCGCCGCGGACCTTGGCGGCCTTGAGGTCCTTCTTGAGCGTGCCGATGACGTTCTGGACGAACTGCTCGCGCTTCGGCTGGCGTTCCTTCACCAGGCTGTCGATCTCGACGTACAGCTTGGGGTGGAGCACCGCGAACGAGAGGTCCTCGAGCTCCAGCTTGATCATCTGGATGCCGAGCCGGTGCGCGAGCGGCGCGTAGATCTCGAGGGTCTCCTTCGCCTTGCGCGTGGCGGAGGTCGACTCGACGAAGCCCCACGTGCGGGCGTTGTGCAGTCGGTCGGCGAGCTTGATGACCAGGACGCGGATGTCCTTCGACATCGCGATGACCATCTTGCGGACGGTCTCGGCCTGGGCGCTGTCGCCGTACTTGACCTTGTCGAGCTTCGTGACGCCGTCGACGAGCATGGCGATCTCGTCGCCGAAGTCCTCGCGCAGCTGGTCGAGCTGGTAGTCGGTGTCCTCGACGGTGTCGTGCAGGAGCGCCGCGGCGATGGTGATCGGCCCGATCCCGAGGTCGGCGAGGATCTGCGCCACCGCGACCGGGTGCGTGATGTACGGCTCGCCCGACTTGCGCTTCTGCCCGTCGTGCGCGCGTTCCGCGACCGAGTAGGCGCGCTCGATGAGCGTCACGTCGGCCTTGGGGTGGTGCGACCGGACGGTGCGGATCAGGGTGTCGACCGCACCGGCGGGCTGGGCGCGCGAGAACAGCCGCGGCAGCAGCGACCGGAGCGAACCGAGGTTGCCGGTCGTGTTCGGCCCGAGCGGACTCGTCGGCCGGGGTGCGGAGCCGGGGCGGCTCGCGGAGCCGGTGTCCTGCCCTGCCCGCGGCGCAGAGGCGTCCTGCGGCGTGGACTCACGCGTGTCCGTCATGCTGCGCCTCCCGGGATGCCCGTCCGAGCTCGATCCGACAAGACTACGCGTGTCCGGTCAGTGCTCGTGACGCGGTTCGCCCTGGGCGTCGCGCACCACGGGGGCGCCCGACTGCTCCCACGCGACCATGCCGCCGACGAGGTTCACCGCGGGGACCCCGGACTGCTCGAGCGCCGCCACGACCCGCGCGGAGCGTCCGCCCGAGTGGCAGACGATGATCGCGGGCTCGTCGCCGCCGTCGATCTCCTTCCACCGGGCGACCAACTCGGACATCGGCACGAGGGTCGCCTCGGGAGCGTGGACCTCGTCCCACTCCCCCTGCTCGCGCACGTCGAACAGGCGCGCGCCGGCGTCGATCCGCCGACGGGCCTCGGCGACGTCGATGTCGACGATCTCCGCCGGCATCAGACGCCCGCCGTCGCGTCGACCTCGCGCTGACGCTTGGCGGCAGCGGCCTGCTTCTTGGCGTCGGCCTGCTTGATCTTCGGCTCGTTCTCACGCAGGTGCGCGTACATCGGCGACGCGATGAAGATCGTGGAGTAGGTGCCGACGATGATGCCGATGAACAGCGCGAGCGAGATGTCGCGGAGCGTTCCGGCGCCGAGGATGTACGACCCGATGAAGAGGATCGCGCCGACCGGCAGCAGAGCGACGACCGAGGTGTTGATCGACCGCACGAGCGTCTGGTTGACCGCGAGGTTCACCGACTGCACGAAGGTGCGGTGGGACTCCTGGCTCGTGTTCTCGCGGACCTTGTCGAACACCACGACGGTGTCGTACAGCGAGTAGCCGAGGATGGTCAGGAAGCCGATCACCGCCGCGGGCGTGACCTCGAGCCCGACGATGCCGTACACGCCCGCCGTGATGAGGAGGTCGTGGAGGAGCGCCACCATCGCGGACACCGACATCTTCCAGGTGCGGAAGTACAGCGCCATGAACACCGCCGCGAGGGCGAGGAAGATCACGAGGCCGCGGATCGCCTGGTTGAGCACGTCGGCACCCCAGGTCGCACCGATGAAGGTCGCGGCGACCTGGCTGTCCGGGACGTCGTAGGCCTTCGCCAGGGCGTCCTGGACCTCGGAGGTCTCACGGTCGGTGAGCTGGCCGGTCTGCACGCGGATGCCGTGCGTACCGAGCTGCGAAACACGCGGGACGCCGTCGGGGACGATCGACTCGACGGTCTCGGTGGCGAGGTTCTGGTCGAGCGTCTTCACGTCGGAGAGCGTGAACTCGGACCCGCCGGTGAACTCGATGCCGAGCTGGTACCCGCCACGCAGCCACGGGACCGCGAGCGAGACCACGATCGCGATGATCGCGATGACGTACCAGGTCTTGCGTCGGCCGACGATGTCGTACGAACGCTTCCCCGTGTAGAGGTCGCTGCCGAACTGGCTGAAGCTGGCCATCAGTCGTCCTTCCCGTCCGGCGTCGTGCCGTTCTCGCCGGAGGCCTGCGCGGCCTTCCGCTCTGCGATCGTCTGTCGACGCTGCGCCTCACCGGCGCTGCGCTGACGCCTGCCGTCGACGACCGGCGCGCGGAACTGCGCGCGACCGCGGTAGACGGCACCGAGGGCCGCGGGATCGAGCCCGCTGAACCGGTGTCCCTCGCCGAAGAAGCGGCTGCGGGCGATGAGCTGCATCATCGGGTGCGTGAACATCACGACCACGACGACGTCGATCAGGGTGGTGAGGAGCAGCGTGAACGCGAAGCCCTTCACGTCGCTCACCGCGAGGATGTAGAGCACCACGGCGGCGAGGAAGTTGATCGAGTCGGACGCCAGGATCGTGCGCAGTGCACGCTTCCACCCGGACTCGACGGCACTCTCGAGGCCCCGGCCGTCGCGGAGTTCGTCCCTGATGCGTTCGAAGTACACGATGAACGAGTCCGCCGTGATGCCGATCGCGACGATCAGACCCGCCACACCCGCCAACGACAGGCGGTAGTCGACGCGCCAGGACATGATCGCGATCACGAGGTACGTCAGCGCCGCGGCCACACCGAGCGAGAGGACCGTGACGAACGCGAGCGCCCGGTACTGGATGACCGAGTAGATGATGACCAGGATCAGACCGATCAGACCCGCCACGAGGCCACCGACGAGCTGCGCGGTGCCGAGCGTCGCGGAGATGTTCTCGTTCGACTGGACCTGGAAGTTGATCGGCAGCGCGCCGTACTTCAACTGGTCGGCGAGGGTCTTCGCGGAGTCGGCCGTGAACGAGCCGGTGATCTGCGCCTTGCCGTTCGTGATGGCCGCGTTCGACGCCGGCGCCGTGATGACGGAGCCGTCGAGGACGATCGCGAACTGGTTCTGCGGCGGCTGCAGCTTCACGAGCCGGCTGGTGACGTCACGGAAGTCGTCCGAGCTCTTGCCCTTGAACGTCAGGTTGACGGCCCACTGGCCGGTCGACGTGCCCTGCGAGTCGGTCGCGAGGCCGGAGGTGGCGTTGCTGATGCCCGAGCCGGACACCTCGACCGGGCCGAGGATGTACTTCGCGGCACCGTCCTGGTCACAGGTGACGAGGGGCTCGTCGTCCGGCGCCGTCGTGACGTCGTCCGGAGCGTTGCAGTTGTAGTTCGTGTACAGGTCCTGCAGCGCCGGCGTGACCCAGTTCAGGTCGCTGCCGTTGGTCGGCTTGGCGCTCGGCGTCGCGGCGAGCGATGCCGGCGGGGAGTACGGCGTCGCGGAGGCCGACGAGGATCCGCTGCCGCCCACCGCGGTGTTGGTCGCCGCCTCGGTGTAGAGGACCGGGCGGAACGTGAGCTTCGCCGCCGCCTCGATGCGGTCGATCGTCGCCTTGTCCGGCTTGCCCGGGATGGAGACGACGATGTTGTTCGTCCCCTGGGTGTTGATCTGCGACTCCGAGACACCGGTCGCGTTGATGCGCTGCCGGATGATGTTCACGGCCTGGTTGAGCTGCTGGCTCGTCACCGAGCCGCCCTCGGTGTTCTGCGCCGCGAGCGTCAGCTGCGTGCCGCCCTGGAGGTCGAGGGCGAGTTCCGGGACCCAGCTGGCCCCTTCGAACCACTTGCCGCTGTCGTCCTTGGTGTTCCCGGCGAGGACCGACGCGGCGGTGTTCAACCCCGCGAGGACCGCCATGAGGATCACCAACCAGGTCAGCGAGCGGATCGCCTTCTTGACGGGTGTCGATCGTGCCACCGGTCGTCTCGTCTTTCTGTCAGGACCGACGGCGGTTGACCGGCGGCAGGTGTCGCCGCCGGGTCGGTGGACCCGGCGGCCGAGGAGTCAGTCTTCGGTCTTGCGCTTCGCAGCGTCGGTGTCGGCGTCCGTGGACTCGACACGCTCGCCGTAGATCGGCTCCCCGTTGAGCTCGGCGACGGGCTTCGGCGCTGCCGGCTCGTCCTCGGGCGTGGCCGTGGTGGTGATGTCCGACGCGGTGTCGTCGACGACACGCGACAGGGTCTGGCGGTGGACGGTGACGACCGTTCCGGGTGCGATCTCGACGTCGGCCGTGACCTTCTCGTCGTCGACCGACAGGAGCGTGCCGTACAGACCGAAGGACAGCATGACCTTCGCGCCCGGCACCATCTTGGTGGCGAGCTCGCCCTGCTGCTTCTTGCGCTTCCGGCTGTTGTAGAACATGAAGGCCGCGAACGCCACGACGATGACGATGAGGATGACTTCTTGACCCATGATGCGTTGCCTTCTCTGGTTGCTCGGTTTCGGGCCGTAGCAGTCTAGGGCACACGTCTGTGCGTGGCATGTCACCGAGACCGCGGACGGGGACGTCAGTCGGCGTCGTCGTCGAACAGTCCGGGCTGTGCGAGGCCGGTCTGCCCGGGTGTCATGTCGAAGTGCCGCCAGGCCTGCGGGGTGGCGATCCGCCCGCGGGGGCTGCGGGTGACGAGGCCGACCCGGACGAGGAACGGTTCGACGACCGACTCGATGGTCTCCGACTCTTCCCCGACGGACACCGCGAGGGTGTTCAGGCCGACGGGACCGCCGTCGAAGCGGGTCAGCATCGTCTCGACCACGGCGCGGTCGAGACGGTCGAGTCCGAGTTCGTCGACGTCGTAGAGGTCGAGGGCACCCTGCACGGCGGCCATGCCGTCGGTGGTGCGGTGCACGAGGGCGTAGTCGCGGACACGTCGGAGCAGGCGGTTCGCGATGCGCGGTGTGCCCCGGGAGCGCCCGGCGATCTCGCGCAGGGCGGACCGGTCGATGTCGAGTTCGAGCAGGTGCGCCGCCCGGATGAGGACCTGCTCGAGCTCGTCCTTCTCGTAGAACTCGAGGTGGGCGGTGAACCCGAAGCGGTCGCGCAGCGGGTTCGGCAGGAGGCCGGCACGGGTGGTGGCGCCGACGAGGGTGAACGGCGCGAGGTCGAGCGGGATGCTCGTGGCGCCGGCCCCCTTGCCGACCATCACGTCGATGCGGAAGTCCTCCATCGCGAGGTAGAGCATCTCCTCTGCCGAGCGGGCCATCCGGTGGATCTCGTCGATGAACAGGACCTCGCCGGGGACGAGGGACGACAGCACCGCGGCGAGGTCACCGGCGTGCTGGATCGCCGGGCCGCTCGACATCCGCAGGGGCCGACCGGACTCGTGCGCGACGATCATCGCGAGGGTCGTCTTGCCGAGTCCGGGAGGGCCGGCCATCAGGATGTGGTCGGGCGTCCGGTCCTGCAGCGCCGCCGCCTTCAGGAGCAGGTCGAGCTGCCCCCGGACCTTCCGCTGCCCGACGAACTCGTCGAGGGACTTCGGGCGGAGGGCCCCCTCGAACGCGAGTTCCTCTTGTGACTCGGCGCCCGCGGCGGTGATCCCGCTCACCGGCCGGCACCGGCGGGGCGGAGCGCACCCAGGGCGGCGCGGAGCAGTGCCTGGGTGCCCATCGAGGCGACGCCCGGCTCGGACGCGATGGTCTCGTCGACCGCACGCTGCGCCGCGTCCTCGCGCCAGCCGAGGCCGACGAGGGCGGCGACGACGTCGGTCGCGGCCGGGTGCGCGGTGCCGCCGCGGGCCGCCACGACGGGGGCCTGCTCGAACGCGGCGAGCTTGCCGGAAAGGGCGACGATGATGAGCTTGGCGGTCTTCGGGCCGATGCCGGAGACCTTGCGGAAGGCACCGTCGTCGTCGTGCGCGACGGCGTTCGCGACCTGGGCCGGGTCCATGTGGGCGAGGACGCCCATCGCCGACTTCGGGCCGACGCCGGACACGCTGCGGAGGAGGTCGAACACCTGGAGCGCGTCGGTGGACTCGAAGCCGAAGAGGAGGTGCTCGTCCTCGCGCACGATCATCGCGGTCCGGACGAAGACCTCGGACCCGTGGCGCATCGTCAGCGCGTGCGCCGGGGTCACCGTGACCGCGTAGCCCACTCCCCCGACCTCGATCACCACGCCGGAGCCGGCGATGTCGATGCAGGTGCCCCGGAGACTCGCGATCATGCCCCGAGCCTACGGCCGGCCACCGACGATGCCGACGAGCCACGCTGCGAGCGACCGGCGGCCGCGGCCGCGGCGCGTGCCAGCGGCGAGTCGACCGTGCCGCCCTGTGCGTCCCGCCACGCGCGCTGTGCCGGGGTGAGGTTCGTGGCACGCGTGCCGACCGTGTCGGGTGACCCGAGCCTCCAGGCGTGGCACACGGCCAGGGCGAGCGCGTCCGCGGCGTCGGCGGGCTTGGGGGCCTCGTCGAGGCCGAGCACGCGCGCGATCATCGTCTGCACCTGGCGCTTGTCCGCGTTGCCGTACCCGGTCACGGCGGCCTTCACCTCGGACGGGGTGTGCAGCCCGACCGGCAGCCCCCGTGCCGCCGCGGCGTGCAGCGCGAGGCCGGCGGCCTGCGCCGTGCCCATGACCGTCCGGACGTTCGCCTGCGCGAACACCCGCTCGACCGCGACGGCGTCGGGACGGTGCTCGTCGATCTCGGCGGCGATGCCGTCGGCGATGCGGAGCAGCCGCTGCTCGAGCGCCATGTCCGCCGGGGTGCGCACGACCGTCACGTGGACGAGCCGGGCGCGGCGGTTCGATGCGACCTCGACGATGCCGACGCCGCACCGCGTGAGCCCGGGGTCGACCCCGAGCACGCGCAGCATCGGGCTAGTCCTCGTCCTCGTCGAGCTCGGCCTGGACGTCCGCGGGGATGTCGAAGTTCGAGTAGACGTTCTGCACGTCGTCGCTGTCCTCGAGCGCGTCGATCAGGCGGAACACCTTGCGCGCCGTGTCGGCGTCGACCGGCACCTTGAGGCCGGGGACGAACTCGGCGTCGGCGGAGTCGTAGTCGATCCCGGCGTCCTGCAGCGCGGTGCGGGCCGCGACGAGGTCGGTCGCCTCGGTGATGACCTCGAAGCCGCCGCCCTGGTCGATGACGTCCTCGACGCCGGCGTCCAGCACCGCCGTCATGACGGTGTCCTCGTCGAGGCCGTCGGTCTTGGTGACGGAGATGACGCCCTTGCGGGAGAAGTTGTAGGCGACGCTGCCCGGGTCGGCCATGGTCCCGCCGTTCCGCGACATCGCGGTGCGGACCTCGGCAGCGGCACGGTTCTTGTTGTCCGTGAGGCACTCGATGAGCATCGCGACGCCGTTCGGGCCGTAGCCCTCGTACATGATCGTCGTGTACTCGATCGTCTCACCGGTCAGGCCGGCACCGCGCTTGATGGCGCGGTCGATGTTGTCGTTGGGGACCGAGGTCTTCTTGGCCTTCTGCACGGCGTCGACGAGGGTCGGGTTGCCGGAGAGGTCGGCGCCGCCCATCTTGGCGGCGACCTCGATGTTCTTGATGAGCTTCGCGAACGACTTGGCACGTCGCTGGTCGATGACGGCCTTCTTGTGCTTGGTCGTTGCCCACTTGGAATGCCCGGACACGGTGCTCCTTGCGTCTTGCGGAAAGTCCCGTCCAGCTTAGCGGCCTGGAGGCACGGCGCGGCCCCGCCTCGCGGGCGCGCCCGTCGACGCACGTACGATGGGCGCAGCACCGGGACGACCAGGGGGAACGCATGACCGATCCGCTGTCCGCACTCGAGGCCGCCGTCCAGGCGCTCCCCGACGACCGGACCCTCCGGGTCCGCTACGCCGAGCTGCTCGCCGACGCCGGCCGGCACGGCGAGGCGATCGAGCAGGCGAGCGTCGTGCTGCGCGAGGCGCCGGAGGACGAGGCAGCGAAGGCGGTCGTCCGGCGCGCGGCCCTCGCGGCAGCGGCGCCGCCGGAGCCGCCGGTCGCGCCGCCGACACCGGCACCGAGCGACCGGCACGAGGACATCGATTGGTCCGAGCTCGAGGCGTCGATCGCGAACCCGACCGAGCCGCCGTTCGTCGAGCGGGTCGTGGCCGAGCACGACGAGGAGCTCCTGGCCGAGGCTGCCGAGACCGCCGAGGACGCCGACCCGGTGGCGGAACTCCGCCGCGAGACCGTCCGACTCGCCGACGTCGGCGGGCTCGAGGTCGTGAAGCGGCGGATCGACGAGTCGTTCCTGCAGCCGATGGCGCACCCCGAGATCGCGGCCGCGTTCGGCAAGAAGCTCCGCGGCGGCCTGCTGCTGTACGGTCCGCCCGGCTGCGGCAAGACGTTCCTCGCCCGCGCGATCGCCGGCGAGCTCGGAGCGCACTTCATCTCCGTCACGCTCAGCGACGTGCTCGACCGGTTCATCGGCGAGAGCGAGAAGAACATCCACCGGGTGTTCCGCACGGCCCGCGAGCACGCGCCGGCCGTGCTGTTCTTCGACGAGATGGACGCGATCGGCGCGAAGCGGAGCGGGAACACGTTCTCGTCGTTCCGGAACGTCGTCAACCAGATCCTCGTCGAGATGGACGGGGTCGACTCGCAGAACGACGGGGTCTACGTCCTCGCGGCCACGAACCACCCGTGGGAGGTCGACGCCGCGCTGAAGCGACCGGGACGCTTCGACCGGATGGTCCTCGTGCGCCCACCGGACGACGACGCCCGCGAGGCGATCCTCCGTGTCCACCTCCGCCGACGGCCGATCGAGGGCATCGACCTCGGCGACCTCGTCCGTCGCACGAAGGGCTTCTCCGGCGCCGACCTGGAGCACCTCGTGACCACCGCGGCGGAGAAGGCGATGACGGAGTCGATCCGGACCGGGTCCGTGCGGCCGATGCGGATGGACGACATGCGCGCCGCCCTCAAGGAGGTCAAGCCGTCGATCGGCCCCTGGGTGCAGACCGCCCGCAACGTCGCGGAGTACTCCAACGCCAGCGGCGAGTACGACGACATGGTCGAGTGGCTCCGCGAGGAGAAGCAGCTCTGATGGCCGACGCGGTCGACGTCGTGGTCGAGCGCGCCGACGCGCTCCTGGGCTTCAAGCGCCCGGACGACGCGCGGGCCGTGCTCACCGCCGCCGTCGCGAGCACACCGGACGACCCCCGGCTGTGGGCGACGCTCGCACGGGCGGAACGCGCACGCCACGACCACGCCGCCAGTCGCACCGCCGCCGAGCGCGCCCTCGCGCTCGACCCCGACAACGCCACCGCCCTGTCCGCCCGGGTGAACGCGATGCTCGACGCGAACGAGCGCCAGGCGGCGAAGGCCGCGGCCGAGGAACTGCGCGAGCGCCGGCCGGACTGGGCGACCGCGCACCTGCTGTGGGCGTTCGCACACACACGCTGGTCGCACGCGAAGCGGTCCGCAGCGGAGGAAGCCGCGTGGCCGACGGCGGACGTCGCCCGGTCCGCGGCAGCCCTCGACCGCGCGCTCGAGCTCGCACCCCACGACGCCCGGCTGTTCGCCGACGCGGCGCAGTGCTACCGCGCCCTCTCGTGGACCGACGCGGCCCTCGCGCCACGGGCACGCGAAGCCATGGACCGAGCACTCGAGCTCGACCCGAACGACGAGTGGGTGATGCTCGCGGCCGGGTCGGTCCTGCAGCTGTCCGAGCGGGTCGCGCAGTCCGCTCGCGTCCTCGCGCAGCACCCGACGTCGTGGGAGGCCCGCCGGCGTGTCGACGACGGGCTCTGGAGCCTCGTGTCCGTGCCCGTCGGTGTCGTCGCCTGGTCCCTCGTCGTGACGCTTCTCGGCGCCCACATCGCTGCCGGGGGTGGTGCGAACGTCGTCACGAAGACGCTCGGGTGGACCCTGACCGGCATCGCGGCGCTCTGGGTCTGCTTCGTGGAGGTGCACTCGTTCGCGAAGTTCCCGCGCGGACTGCTCCTCCGGACGATGCGGCGGGTCCCGCTCGTACCCGTCGTGCTCGGCGTCGCCGCACTCACCTGGATCGCCGGTGCCGCCGGAGCGGTGCTCCTGCTCGCCGGCATCGTCCCACCCACCGGCGACGGGTACACGACCATCGTCACCGTGCTCGCCGTCGCGCTGCTGCTGCAGTCCGCTGCGCAGGACGTCACCACGATCGTGCAACGCCGTCGTCAGGTGCGGTCCGGGCTGTGGGACGGGCTCGTCGCCGACCGCGGACGGCGTCGCAAGGAGGAGAACGACCGCGGTGGTGCGTACATCGCCGGCTTCGCCGCGCTCGTGACCTGGGGCATCGTCGCGCTGGCGGCACCGACCACGGGGACGTGGGCCGTGGCCGCCGTCCCGCTGCTGCTCGCCACACGGGTGTTCGTGCTGCAGAGCGCGGCCGAGATCCTGCGTGCGGTGGGCCGGCCGCGGCGCGCTCGGCTCGTCGTGTACGCCGTGATCGCCCTCGGGTTCGCGGCGTTCGCCGTCCGGGCCGTCGTGGTGCAGGTGCTGGTCGCTACCGGCGTGGCCTGACCCCGTCGAGCGACCAGCCGGTCGGCGTCAGGCGGCGCGGACGAGGTCGAGGAAGCGCCGGTGGAAGCGGTCCTCGCCGGCGACCTCGGGGTGGAACGCACTCGCGATGACGGCGCCCTGCTGGACCGCGACGACCTGCCCATCGGGGAGCGCGCCGAGGACGTCGACCCCGGGGCCGTGCTGCTCCACCACAGGCGCGCGGATGAACACCGCGTGCACCGGGGCCTCGCCGAGGGCCGGCATCGGGATGTCGATCTCGAACGAGTCGTTCTGGCTGCCGAAGGCGTTGCGGCGCACCGTCGTGTCGAGCACGTCGAGCGTCTGCTGCCCGGGGATGCCGGCAGCGATGCGCGAGGAGAGCATGATCATGCCCGCGCAGGTACCGTAGGTCGGCAGCCCGCCACGGATCGCCTCGGACAGCGGCTCGGCCACGCCGAAGGCACGCGCGAGCTTGTCCATGACGCTGGACTCCCCGCCCGGGATGACGACGCCGTCGAGGGCGCCGATCTCCTCCGGGCGACGGAGCGGCACCACGTCGGCACCGAGTTCCGTCAGCGACGCGATGTGCTCACGGAAGTCGCCCTGCAGCGCGAGGACCCCGATGCGGGGCCGGGCGTTCACCAGCCGCGCTCGGCGAGACGGTGCGGTGCGGGGACGTCGGCGACGTTGATGCCGACCATCGCCTCGCCCAGACCACGGGAGACCTCGGCGATGACGTTGGGGTCGTCGTGGAAGGTCGTCGCCTTGACGATCGCGGCGGCACGCTTGGCCGGGTCGCCGGACTTGAAGATGCCGGAGCCGACGAACACGCCGTCCGCGCCGAGCTGCATCATCATCGCGGCGTCGGCCGGGGTCGCGACGCCACCGGCGGTGAAGAGCACCACGGGGAGCTTGCCGGTCTGCGCGACCTCCTTCACGATGTCGAACGGGGCCTGCAGGTCCTTCGCGGCGACGTAGAGCTCGTCTTCCTTGAGGTGGCGCAGCGCCGCGATCTCCTTGTTGATCGTGCGGATGTGCTTGGTGGCCTCGGACACGTCACCCGTGCCGGCCTCGCCCTTGGAGCGGATCATGGCCGCGCCCTCGGTGATGCGACGGAGCGCCTCGCCCAGGTTGGTCGCACCGCAGACGAAGGGGGTGGTGAAGTTCCACTTGTCGATGTGGTTGACGTAGTCGGCCGGCGACAGCACCTCGGACTCGTCGATGTAGTCGACGCCGAGCTCCTGCAGCACCTGCGCCTCGACGAAGTGGCCGATGCGGGCCTTCGCCATGACGGGGATCGACACGCTCGCGATGATCTCCTCGATCATCGAGGGGTCGGACATGCGGGCGACGCCACCCTGCGCGCGGATGTCGGCGGGGACGCGCTCGAGGGCCATGACGGCGGTCGCGCCGGCCTCTTCCGCGATGCGAGCCTGCTCGGCGTCGACGACGTCCATGATCACGCCGCCCTTGAGCATCTCGGCGAGGCCGCGCTTGACGCGGTCCGAGCCGGTGATCGAGGTGCCGGGGGTGCTCGTGGTGCTGCTGCTGTCGCTCATGATGCCGACAGTCTAGTGCTCCGACGGCCACCCTTCGGCGACGAGTCGGCGGGTCTCGCCGAGCAGCTGGGACATCGACTTCGTCCGCGCGATGATCGGGAAGAAGTTCGCGTCCGACTGCCACCGCGGCACGATGTGCTGGTGCAGGTGGCCGGCCACACCGGCGCCGGCGGCCTCGCCCTGGTTCATCCCGATGTTGAAGCCGTCGCAGTGCGACACGGCACGCAGGACGCGCATCGCCGTCTGGGTGAGCTCGCCGATCTCGCGGAGTTCGTCCGGCGTCGCCTCGTCGTAGAGCGGGACGTGGCGGTACGGGCAGACGAGCAGGTGCCCGTTGTTGTAGGGGAACAGGTTGAGCAGGACGTACGCGTGCTCGCCCCGCGCGACGATGAGGCCGTCCTCGTCGGACTTGTGCGGGGCCTCGCAGAACGGGCAGTCGTCGTCGTGGCCGCGGCCCCTGCCCTCGCGCCCGGCGTCGATGTACGCCATCCGGTGCGGGTTCCAGAGGCGCTGGAACGCATCGGGCACCGCGGCGCCGGTCGCGGCGTCACGGATCACGAGCGGGTCGTCCGCCCCGCCGGAGCCGGCCGCACCGGCCGGACCCGACGAGTCGGGAGCGGGCACGGCGGTGGGACCGGCCGCGTCGTCGACGCGACCGGTCCCACCGACGGGATCCGTGCCTCCTGGAGGGGTCATCAGACCTGCGCGCGCTCGCGGATCGCGGTGAGGATGCGCTCGACCGCCTCGTCCACGGGCACACCGTTGTCCTGTCGACCGTCACGGAAGCGGAACGAGACCGCGCCGGCGTCGCGGTCGTCGCCGCCCGCGATGAGCTGGAACGGGACCTTCTGCTTCGTGTGCGTGCGGATCTTCTTCTGCATGCGGTCGTCCGAGTGGTCGACCTCGGCACGGACGCCGTGCGAGCGCAGCTTCGCGACGACCTCGTCGAGGTAGTCGCCGTACTCCGCCGCGACCGGGATCGCGACGACCTGGACCGGGGCGAGCCAGGCCGGGAACGCGCCGGCGTAGTGCTCGGTGAGGACGCCGAAGAACCGCTCGATCGAGCCGAACAGCGCGCGGTGGATCATGACGGGGCGCTGCCGCGTGCCGTCCGCCGCCGCGTACTCGAGGCCGAAGCGCTCGGGCAGGTTGAAGTCGAGCTGGACGGTCGACATCTGCCAGGTGCGGCCGATGGCGTCACGGGCCTGCACGGAGATCTTCGGGCCGTAGAAGGCGGCACCGGCGGGGTCCGGCACGAGCTCGAGCCCGGTCTCCTCCGCCACCTCGCGCAGGGTGTTCGTGGCGACGTCCCACACGTCGTCGTCGCCGACGTACTTCTCGGGGTCCTTCGTGGAGAGCTCGAGGTAGAAGTCGTCGAGGCCGTAGTCACGGAGCAGCGACAGCACGAACTGGAGGGTCGTGGTGAGCTCCTCCTTCATCTTCTCCTGCGTGGTGAAGATGTGCGCGTCGTCCTGGGTCAGGCCGCGCACGCGGGTGAGGCCGTGGATGACGCCGGACTTCTCGTTGCGGTAGACCGTGCCGAACTCGAACATCCGCAGGGGCAGGTCGCGGTAGGACCGGGCCTGCGAGCGGTACGCCAGGATGTGCATCGGGCAGTTCATCGGCTTGAGGTAGTAGTCGGCGCCCTGGCGGGTGATGTTGCCGTCCTCGTCGCGTGCCTCGTCCATGTGCATGGCCGGGAACATGCCGTCCTTGTACCAGCCGAGGTGCCCGGAGGTCTCGAACAGGTCGCCCTTGGTGATGTGGGGCGTGTAGACGAACGAGTAGCCCTCTTGCTCGTGCCGACGGCGCGAGTAGTCCTCCATCTCGCGGCGGATGATGCCGCCCTTCGGGTGGAAGATCGCCAGGCCGGACCCGATCTCGTCGGGGAAGGAGAACAGGTCGAGCTCGGCGCCGAGCTTGCGGTGGTCGCGCTTCGCAGCCTCTTCCAACCGGAGCAGGTAGGCCTTGAGCTGGTCCTTGTCGGGCCACGCGGTGCCGTACACGCGCTGGAGCTGCGGGTTCTTCTCCGAGCCGCGCCAGTACGCCGCGGCGACGCGCATGAGCTTCGACGCGTTGCCGATGATGCGGGTGTGTGGCAGGTGCGGGCCGCGGCAGAGGTCCTGCCAGACGACCTCGCCCGTCTTCGGGTCGACGTTCTCGTAGACCGTCAGCTCGCCGGCACCGACCTCGACGCTCTCGCCCGAGTCGCCGGCGTCCGCAGCGCCCTTGAGGCCGATGAGCTCCTGCTTGTAGGGCTCCCCCGCCATGCGCTCGCGGGCTTCCTCGTCGGTGACGACGACGCGGCGGAAGCGCTGGGCCTGCCGGATGATCCGGTCCATGTTCTTCTCGATCGCCTTGAGGTCTTCGGGGGTGAAGGGCTCGGCGACGTCGAAGTCGTAGTAGTAGCCGTCGGTGACGGGCGGGCCGATGCCGAGCTTGGCGTCGGGGTTGATCTGCTGCACCGCCTGCGCGAGCACGTGCGCGGCCGAGTGGCGCAGGATGTCGAGGCCGTCCTGCTCGTCGAGGGTGACCGGCTCGACGACGTCACCGGCGTCGACCGAGGCGGCGAGGTCCTTGAGCACACCCGCGACACGGATCGCCACGACGCCGCGGACGCCGTCGAACAGCTCGGTGCCCGTCGTGGTCGTCGTCGCGGTGCGGGGCTCGGGTGCCTGGGGCACGGCTGCGGGCTCGGCGTTGTCCGGCGACGCGCCTTCCGGCGCTGCGGCGACTGACTCGGTCACGATGATGGGACTCCTCGGTTGGATGGTGGATCAAGACTAGTGCGCGGGGCGCCCGCCGAGGCTCACGCGGGGACGGCGCCGAGGGTCTGCACGGGCAGGCGCGGTTCGAGGCGCTCACGACCCGACAGACCGTCGAGTTCGAGCAGCGCGGCGAAGCCGATCGCCTCGTAGCCGGCGCGCTCGAGCAGCGTCACGGTCGCGGCCGCGGTGCCCCCGGTCGCGAGGACGTCGTCGACCACGAGCACGCGCGTGCCCGCGGGCAGCTGCCCGGGGCGGAGCTCGAGCTCGGCCTCGCCGTACTCGAGCGCGTACTGCTCGCTGAGGACCTCGCCGGGGAGCTTGCCCGCCTTCCGGACGGTGAGGACGCCGACCTGGTGCTGCGCGGCGATCCCGCCGGCCAGCGCGAAGCCGCGGGCCTCGATGCCGGCGACGGCGGCGAAGCCCTCGCCGATCGCGAAGGGTGCTGCGAGTGCCTCGCACACGCGGCCGAACGCGACGGCGTCGGAGAACACCGGCGTGACGTCGCGGAACAGGATCCCCGGCGACGGGAAGTCCGGGACGATGGCGGTGAGGCGTTCGACGAGTGCAGCTGCGGTTTCGGTCACCCGACAACGGTACGGGAGGCGCGGGGTGCGCCCGACCCGCCCCACACCGTGCGCGGTGGGGCGCGCAGGGCGCGGGGGCGCGGTTCGCGTGACAGTGTGCGAGGTCCCGCGCTCCGTGCGGGGCCAGGGGCCGGGCACGGAGGGCGGAACCTCGCACACTGCGGCAGACGCGGGGCGGCGCGCCGCGGCGCGCAGCGCGGCTCAGCGCCAGCGGTTGAGCATGCCGACCTGCGTGAGCCAGGCGACCTCGCGGGCGGCGCGCTCCTGTTCGAGGCGCCGGCGCGTCTCGAGGTCGACCGACGGACGCACGTGGTGCGTCCGACGACTCCAGATGATCAGGGACATCCCGATGCGGAGTGCGATGCGGTCGGAGAGCGAGACCCGACGGCGCACCGCACGGGTATCGGGGGGACGGTTGACGGTCTTCGTTGACAAGGTGGTGCCTTTCAGGCGTGACGACGACTGCCAGGGCATGGCAGTACTGCCCGGAACGCGGGCAAGGGAGATGAATGCGCGAGAATGCATTCCGCGCCCCGTCGAAGAATGCACGACGGGTGCGGTCAGGAATTGCTGCCGATGGAAGGAGCGTCGCACCGGCCACCGACATTCACGACCGGTTTCGGGCACACGCCGAGTGCGTCACCGCGAGGGCGACGGGCGAGTGCGACCGAGGGTCGGAACGGCACCGGACGGCGAGGAGGACCTCAGCGCGGACGGGCCGGTCGGAGATGCGACTGGTGTGGGACGCCCCGTGTCAGCGGACCCGGATCGGGGTGCCGCCGGACGTACGGATTCCACGGAACGGAGTCGTTTCGGTGAACATCATGGTCAGGCCCCCTCTCGGTCTCGTGCTGACGCGGTGATTGCTGCTCGTGAACACTATCCACACCGGTATTCCCCGCGCAACCCTTTTCTCGAGATTCGTCCGGAATTGCATTCCCGAACAGTTCGGGGACGCCGGACACGCAGAACGCCCCGGTCCCACGAGGGGTACCGGGGCGTTCGATGTAGACGAGGTGCCTAGACCGCGGCGGGGACCGCGACCGTGGCGTCGAGCGCGCCGTCGACCACGTCGACCCGGACGGTGTCGCCCGCGGCCACGGCCTCGTCGACCACGAGGCTCGCGATGCGGTCGTCGACCTCGCGCTGGATCAGCCGACGGAGCGGGCGGGCGCCGTACTCCGGCTCGTAGCCGTGCTCGGCGAGCCACCCGACCGCGGCGTCCGTCACCGTCAGGGTCATCCCCTGGGCGACGAGGCGGAGCGCGGTGTCCTCGAGCAGGAGCGACACGATCGACTCGATCTGCGAGCGGTCGAGCTTGCGGAACAGCACGATCTCGTCGATGCGGTTGATGAACTCCGGCCGCATCGCCTCACGGAGCTTGCCCATGACCCGGGCGCGCAGGTCGTCCTCGGCGAACCCGTCCCCCGCGCCGACCGGCGCGAAGCCGAGTGCACCGGAGCGCGACGCGAGGAACTCCGAGCCGATGTTCGACGTCATGATCACGACCGTGTTCCGGAAGTCCACCGTGCGGCCCTGGCCGTCCGTCAGGCGACCGTCGTCGAGCACCTGCAGCAGCAGGTTGAACACGTCCGGGTGCGCCTTCTCGACCTCGTCGAGCAGGACGACCGAGTACGGGTTCCGACGGACACGCTCGGTCAGCTGCCCGGCCTCGTCGTAGCCGACGTACCCGGGAGGGGCGCCGACCAACCGCGACACGGTGTGCCGCTCGCCGAACTCGCTCATGTCGAAGCGCAGCATCGCCGACTCGTCGCCGAACAGCGACCCGGCCAACGCCTTCGCGAGCTCGGTCTTGCCGACACCGGTCGGACCGAGGAACAGGAAGCTGCCGACCGGACGACGGGGGTCGCCCATGCCGGTCCGGCTGCGCCGCACCGCGGTCGCGATCGCCCGCACGGCGTCGTCCTGGCCGACGACGCGCTCGTGGAGTTCGTCCTCGAGCGCGGCGAGCCGGGACCGATCGCCCTGCGTCAGGCGGGTCGCCGGGATCCCGGTGGCACGCGACACGACGGCCGCGATGTCCTCCTCCGTGATCGAGGTGCCCACGGATTCCGGACCGGAGGCGCGACCTGCGTCGGCCGATCCGGCGGCGGTGATCCGCGCCTCCAGTCCGTCGATCTCGTCGCGCAGGCGCGACGCTTCCTCGTAGTGCTCCTCGGCGACGGCCGCGTCCTTCGACGCGGTGAGCGTCGCGACCTGTGCGCGGAGCGCCTCGACGTCGACGTTGCCCGACAGGGCCAGGCGACGACGTGCGCCGGCCTGGTCGATGAGGTCGATGGCCTTGTCCGGCAGGTGCCGGTCGGTGACGTAGCGGTGCGAGAGCTCGACCGAGGCGCGCAGGGCGTCCGGCGTGTAGGTGACGCTGTGGTGCTCCTCGTAGCGCGGGGCGAGTCCGGTCAGGATCGCGACGGCGTCCTCGACGCTCGGCTCCCCCACCGTGACCGGTTGGAAGCGACGCTCGAGTGCGGCGTCCTTCTCGATCCGGCGGTACTCGTTCAACGTGGTCGCGCCGACCATGTGCAGGTCGCCACGGGCCAGCCGGGGCTTGAGGATGTTGCCGGCGTCCATCGAACCGCCCTCGCCGCCACCACCGGCGCCGACGACGGTGTGGAGCTCGTCCACGAAGACGATGAGCTCGTCGGCGTGCGCCGCGATCTCGTCCATCGCCTTCGTGAGGCGCTCCTCGAAGTCGCCGCGGTAGCGCGTGCCGGAGAGCATGCCGGCGAGGTCGAGGGCGACCACGCGCTTGCCCTGGAGCAGCACGGGCACGTCGCCGTCGGCGATGCGCTGGGCGAGTCCCTCGACGATGGCGGTCTTGCCGACGCCGGGCTCGCCGATGAGGACGGGGTTGTTCTTGGTGCGACGGAGCAGGATCTCGACGGTCTGCTCGATCTCGTCGGCGCGGCCGATCACCGGGTCGATGCGGCCGTCGCGGGCCCGCTCGGTGAGGTCGGTGCCGAACTGGTCGAGCGTCGGGGTGTCGCTCTCGGTGTCGGTGGTCTGGTCGGTGCTCGTGGGCATCGTGCGCCCCTCCCTGGCGGCCGCCGCGGCCTGCGCGGCGTAGTCCTGCATGACCTGCGGGGTGACGCCGGCACTGGCGAGCAGCTGCCCGGTGACGGTGTCCTGGTCCATGACGAGCGCGAAGAAGACGTGCTCGGGATCGGTGTAGGTGCTGCCGAACCCGCGGGCGGCCTGGGTGGCCTCGAGCAGGATCCGCTGCGCGGTCCCGGTCAGGGCCGGGCGACCGTCGGGCTGCTGGCGGGGTTCGCCCGCCATCGGCAGGCGCTGCTCGACCTCGTCCGCGAACTGCTCGGGGTCGACCCCGGCGTGCCGGAGGACCGCGGTGAACGGGTAGGTGCGGACGAGCACGTGCAGGACGTGCAGGGCGTCGATCTCGTGCTGCCCCTGCTCGGCCGCGAACTCGGCGGTGCGCTGGAGCAGCTCGTGGGTGCGACGGCTGAGCAGTCGCGTGATGTCGACCGGGCGTCCCAGCGGTACGGATCGCTGGGCGCCGGAGTCCTGTGCCGCGAGCAGGCGGGCGAGGAACTCGTCGAACGAGTCGTTGCCGCCGGTCGGGCCGAACGTTGCTGGCAAAGGGACCTCCTGGGAACTTGAGTGCCTTCGACTCAATGCAACGCAGGAGGGACCGGGTCATTCCCGGTCGTGGAAGAAACTTGCGGCGACCCGGCTCAGGTCCGTGCGATCGGTGCTGCGGTCGCCTCGGTGATGCGCACGAGGTCCGCCGGGGACACCTCGATGTCGAAGCCGCGGCGCCCGCCGGACACGAAGATGCTCGCGTAGGACAGCGCCGACTCGTCCACCACGGTCGGCAGCTTCGTCTTCTGCCCGACCGGGCTGATCCCGCCCACCACGTAGCCCGTGCGCTTCTCGGCGAGGGCCGGGTCCGCGAGCGTCGCCTTCTTCCCGCCGACGGCAGCCGCGATCGCCTTGAGGTCGAGCCGGTTCGCCACCGGGACGATCGCCACGGCCAGGGCACCGTCGACCGACACCACGAGGGTCTTGAACACCTGCTCCTCGCGGAGCCCGAGGGCGGCCGCGGCCTCCTCGCCGAAGTTCGTGGCGGTCTCGTGGTGCTCGTACACGTGCGGCGTGTACGCGACCCCTGCCCGCTCGAGGGCGGCGGTCGCTGGGGTGCTCGGCGAACCTGCGGTCATGGGCACGATCCTGCCGTGACCAGCCACTTCCCCCACGACGGCGCGCGGGCGTTACCCTGAACGGACCATGACCGTCGTCGAACTCCTGCTGCGCGCCACCGCCGCGCTGGTGCTCGGCGACCCCTCGGCCGGCGCCGTCCCGCTCCTCGCGGTCGCCGCGCTCGGGCTCACGGCCGTGGCGGTCGCGGTGCTGGTCGCCGGCGTCCTCGCGATCGTCCTCGGCCTGGTGTCGGTCAGGTCGCTGTCGTCGCGCGCCCGGGCCGACCTCGTGACGCGGATCGCATGGAGCCACCCGGACGCCGACGGGCACGCCCGACCCCGGGCACCGGGAGCCGTCGCCTGAGGCCCTGACCACCGACCGGTGGACGGGCCGTACACGCGACCCCTCCCACCGAACCGATCGGAACGTCATGGACCTCACCACCCTGCCCCTCGTCGGGCCGCTGCTGCACGGCGGCGCCGACCTCCTCGCCGCGACCACCGCGGCGCTCTCCCCCGTCGCCGGAGGGCTCGCCGCCGCCGTCGCAGTCGTGCTGCTCACCCTCGTGGTCCGGGCCGTGCTCGTCCCGCTCGCCGTGCTCCAGGTCCGCGCGGAACGGGACCGCCGACGCCTCGCCCCGCAGATCGCCGCGCTCCGGAAGCGCCACGCGAAGGACGCCGAACGGCTGCAGCGTGCGATGCAGGAGCTGTACACGAACGAGAAGGTCTCGCCGCTCGCCGGGTGCCTGCCGGTCCTCGCCCAGGCACCGGTGCTGTCGCTCGTGTACACGCTGTTCACGCACGCCTCGATCGACGGCACGGTGAACACCCTGCTGACAGCAACGCTCGCGGGCGTCCCCCTCGGGCACTCGCTCGTGGTCGTCGTGACCTCGCCGCTCTGGTGGCACGCGTGGGTCGTGGTGCTCCTGCTCGCCGTGCTCGCCCTCGTGGTCGAGCTCACCCGGCGGGGGAACCTGCGGTGGAACCCGGCGGCGGTGCCGGACGCCGCGGTGCCGGGAGCGGGTGCGACGGCGGCGATCGGCCGGTGGGCACCGTTCGTCACGGTGGTGTTCGCCGCGATCGCGCCCCTGGCCGCCGCGCTCTACGTCGTCACGAGTGCCGCCTGGACGCTCGGGGAACGTGCGGTGCTGCGGCGCGTGCTCGCCTGACGTCGCGGTCGGGCGGCGGGCGTGTCAGCCGCCCTGACCCTCCTGCTGCGGGCCCTGGTCGACGGGGTCGTACTCGGTGCCGCGTCCCTGCTCCTCGTCCGGCAGGGGGACGTGCCGCTCGGTGCCCGTCCCGCCCGGGCTCGTCGCGACGTAGTCGGCCTCCCCGGACTGCGTGTCGTGGCTCAGCGGCTCGAGGGTCTCGGGGTCGGGATCGTGCTTGTCGCTCATGATCCCCGTCTACGCCCCGCGAACTGGGTGCGCGCCCGCACGGCGCCGGTGGGACGATGGGCGGACAGTGCGACCGGACCGGGAGTGCGCATGGCCGACGACGACGTGGCAGCAGAACGAGCACGGCTCGAGGCGCTCGCATGGGGTGGTGCCGCGTCCGAGACCGACGCGGCCGCAGCGCGGCTGGCCCTCGAGCGGCTCGGCCGAGGACGGCGCGGTCCAGGAGGCGCGGCTCCCGTCTCCCCGAAGGCCCGGTCGACGGGACGGTCGCGTCCGACTTCCGCGGCCGGCTCCGACCGGGCCGTCACGTCCGGCACGACGAGCCCGTTCCACACCGGCGGTGCGCGGCCCCTCGCCGGTTCCTCCGGAGCCGTCGCCGACCGGGTCACGACGCCGGCACCGGGTCCGGTCTCGGTGCCGTCGACACCGGGGCCGCGGACACCGGACGCGGGACCACCGGGCGCGGCCGCCGCCGAGGGTGGGCCGGGCCCGGTCGACCGGTCGGCGACCGACGACACGAGCCCGGTCCCCGACGGACCGGACCACGGGGCGGGGACCGGCCACGGGACGGAGCCGGGCGACCGTGGCGGAGGCGGATCGCGCCTCCTGGACCGCATCGACGCCTGGCGGACGCGAGCCGCACGGGTGCTCTGGACCACCCGGCCGCGCGTCTGGATCGGGCTGGGCGTCGCGGCGGCCGTCGGCGTGGCGTTCGCGGCGGGGACGGTGGTCGGGACCTCGAGGCCGGACCCGGCGGCGGCGCCGAGCGTGACGCCGAGTGCCGGGACGATCACGCTCGAGGACCTGCTGGACGCGCCGCAGACCTACGCCGACCAGCTGCCGGGACCGGTCGAGGCGCCGGTCACGCTCCGGACGACGCGGCTCATCTTCACGAACCGTGCGCTCGACGGCGGCTCGTTCGAGACCCCCTGGAGCGTGTGGGCCGGCGTCGGGACGGACCGGTCGACGATCTGCCTCGTCGCGACGGCGAACCGGCTGGAGTCGACGTCCGCGTGCTACCCGCGGCAGGACGCGCTGCACGGGTCGGTCTCGCTGTCGGCGCAGTCGATGAGCGGCACGCTGACGCTGAGCCTCCGGGGCGGTGGGGTGCAGGGCACCGTGACGAACGAGAACTGATCGGGAATGTCTCGGCACTGACGGCGTTGGAGCGCTCCTAGGACTTTCTCGGCGAAGGCCCTCGCATCTCCTCGCTGCAGCGTGCAACACTGGAAGAGCGCACTCGCCGTGGAGTCGTACCCACAATCCACACACCACAGCGAGCGCGCATCGTCGGCCGGCACCGTCCGGTCCGGTCGTCGTCACGTCGACACCGACGCGCGCTCCGCCGTTCCCCGGAGGAGGTCAGCATCGTGTCCACCAACACCACCACCTCGGCCGTGTCGACGAACACGCGGCCGATCACCGTCACCACGCAGTCGATCGTCGGCATCGCCGTGCTCGGGCTCGCGACGTTCTTCGCGATCACGACCGAGCTCATGCCGGTCGGGCTGCTCGGCACCATGAGCGCCGACCTCGGCGTCTCCGAGTCGACCATGGGCATCGTCGTGACGGTGTACGCCGCCGCCGTGGCGATCCTCGCGCTGCCGCTCACGTCCTTCACCGCCCGGCTCCCCCGCAAGACCGTCCTCGTGGCGACGCTCATCGGCTACACGGTGTCGAACGTGATGATCGCGCTCGCGCCGTCCTTCGCGGTGGTCTGCGCCGGACGCATCGTCGGCGGTGTCGCGCACGCGCTCTTCTTCTCGGTCGCCTCGGCCTACGCGACGCGCATCGTGCCGCCGCGTCTCGCCGGTCGCGCGATCGCGTTCGTGTACTCCGGCAGCTCGCTCGGCTTCGTCATCGGCGTGCCCGTGGCGACCTGGGTCGCGCAGTCGATCGGGTGGCGCCCGGCCGTCGGTGCCGTCGCCGTCGCCGCAGCGGCACTGGCCGTCGTCGCGCTCCTGTTCCTGCCGAGCGTCCGCGGCGCATCGTCGCCGCACATCGGATCCCCGAAGGCCTGGGCCCGCACCGGACTGCTCTCCGTCGTGATCGCCGACCTGCTGCTCTTCGCCGGGCACTACGTCGTCTACACGTACATCGGGCCCTACGCGATCGACGCCGGGCTCGACGCCGACATGGTGAGCGGTGCGCTGCTCGTCCTCGGCGGCACGGGTGTCGTCGGTCTCTGGCTCGCCGGCATGTTCGTCGACCGGGCTCCGCGGCAGACGCTCATCGCAGCCGTCGCCGTGATGGCAGCGGCCTTCGCGGTGCTGCCGTTCGTGCACGGGTCGCTGCTCGGCACGATGGTCGTCGCCGGTGTGTGGATGGCCGCGAACGGCACCACCGGCACGCTCTTCATGGCCGCGGCGATCCGCTCCGGCGGTGTCTCGCCCGACATCGCGGGTGCGCTCATCAACGGTGCGTCGAACATCGGCATCGCCGGCGGCGCGGCCATCGGCGGCCAGGCACTCGGGGTCGTCGGGCTGCAGTTCATGCCGTTCGCCGGGGCCGTCGTGCTGGTCGGGTCGCTCGGCGTCGTGATCGCGGCGCGTCGGGGCTTCCCGGTGCACACGCACAACCAGGAGCACCTGTCGACCTCGTCGATCGAGGCGATCACGTCGTCGCTCGCGGTCGTCACGACCTCGGTGCCGGTGGTGTCGCGGGCGATCCAGACCCTGACGGGGTCGGTCGCGGTGGCGACGGGGTCGGTGCCGACGCGTCGGCGGCGCTGAGGCGGCCCGCACGCACGACGGGGCGGGACCGGCAGCGCCGGCCCCGCCCCGTCGTCGTGCGGTCAGTCCTGCAGGTGCGACGTGCGGCGGCGGTTGCGCACCGCCCGGAACGTCAAGAGCCCGCCGCCGAGCAGCACGAGCACGCCCGCCGCGATGAGCCCCGGCGTCAGGTCGGCGCCCGTGTACGCCAGCGCGCCGCCGGTGGTCGATCCGCCACCGGACGAGATCGGCGTCGTGCCGGAACCGCCGCCGGGGGTCGGAGCCGGAGCGGGAGCCGACGGCGTGGGCGTCGGGGTCGGGGTCACGACGGCGGCCGGGACCGTGATCGCCAGCGCCGCGGCCGAACCGCTCGCGGGCGTGGTGATCGTCACCGGGTCCGCGCCGTCGACCTCGACGGTGTACTCCGTCTCGGGCGCGAGGCCGGTGAGGTCGAACGTCCCGTCCGTGCCCGTGGTGGTCCGGACGGGGTCACCGGCCTCCGGGTCGGTCGGGGTCGCGACGACGTCGACGCCCGCGGCCGGGTCGCCGTTCGTGTCGGTGACCGTGCCGGGCTGGTCCGTGGTCGTGACGACCGGCGCCGCGGGCGTCGCGAACGGCAGGTCCGACTCCGCGCTCGCGCCACCGGCGACGGTGACCCCGGTGTTCTGGGTCGGGCCGGTCGCGCCGGGCTCCGGGACGGTGGTGCGGACGGCGTAGGTGCCGGCCGCGGTGTGGAACGTGTAGCGGCCCGAGGCATCCGTGGTGGTCGAGGCCACGACGGTGGTGCCCTGCAGCAGCTCCACGACCTGACCGGCCGCGACGGGAGCGCCGTCGAGGCTGACGACACCGGTGACGGTCGCGATGACCGCGGCGGGTGCCTCGATCGGGTCGAGCGCGGTGGGGTCGCCACCGGCCGGTCCGGTCGTGATCGTCGTCGGGTCCTCGTCGCCGACCGAGACACCGAGGTCGGTGCCGGCGGGCAGGTCGGAACCGGTGTAGACGCCGTCGCTGTTCGTCGTCGTGTTGACGAGTTCCTCGCCGTCGGACGGGTCGACGATCACCACGGGGACGTTCGACACCGGGTTGCCGTCGGCGTCGGTCACGGTGCCGATGACCGAGGTGGTGCCCTGTGGTGCGGTGAACGGGAAGTCCACGACCTGGTCGGCACCGCCCGGGACCGTGTTGAGGGACGTCGTCGCCGACGGGGTGCCGTCGGCGTTCGGCGGCGGCGTGATCGTCACGGTGTAGCCGCCGATGACCGGGAGCTCCGGGAACGAGTAGGTGCCGTCGGCGCCCGTGGTCGTCGTGTAGAGCGTGCCGCGGGGTGCCTGCACCGTGACGGTCGCGCCGGGGATCGGGGTGTCGTCGAGCGTCGCGGTGCCGGTGATCGCCGCCGTGCGGTTGGCGAACCAGGTCTGGTAGACGGGGAACCCGCTGCGCTGCTGGTAGGTGATCGTCAGGGTCTCGAGCGGGACGGTCGGCGTGAACCAGGCCGTCGCGCCGGAGGTGTCGTTGGCGGCCGCGTTCCCCGTCAGGGTCCGGGTCGCGGCGTCCCACGTGGGGGTGTCCTGGCCGGCCGGGACTCCACCCGGATCGGCCGGGCAGCTCCATCCGCCGGCGGAGACGGACGAGCACGAGTTGTACGAGCTCTGGTAGCCGAGCTGTGCCGCGGTCGCCGCCGCGCCGCCCTGGACGGTCGCGGAGATCGTCGCCTGGTCGGCGTCGACGTCACCGAGGACGAAGGACCAGCTGCCGTTGCCCGGGGTCGCACCGTCGAAGGTGTAGGTCGTGGTCGACGCTGCCGACGCGGTCGGCGAGTCGGCGTTCGGGCGCTGGTTGATGTAGGTGTTCCCGCGGCTCGAGCCGTACACCGCGCCCGGCCCCGTCGACGGCCCCTGCCAGGTCGAGGCACCGCTGATCACGGTGGACTGCCGTGAGTTCGACGTGAACGTCGTCGCCGGGAACCCCGGCAGAGTCATCGTGCCCGTGTAGGCCTTGCTCGACCCGCTGACGGTGAACGTGCCCCAGTGGCCGGCCGGCGCGGCGGACGCGCTCGTGGTGCCCCCGATCGCCAGACCCGCTCCGAGCACGATCCCGGTCAGCCCTGCGGTGACTGCGCGCCAACGCCGCATGTGGAACTCCCCTGTTTCGGCGCCGCCTCACCACGACGCTCGCTCAGGTTATCCAGCGACCGCGAAGTCCGTCCACACCGAGACGTGTTCGTGACACGACCCCGGAGCCGGTCACTCCGCGGTCAGCCGGTCCAGCGCCGCGACCTGTCCCGCGACGACCATCGACCGCGCCTCGTCGATCGGGACCCAGCGTGCGTCGTCGACCTCCGGCACCTCGACGAACCGTCCGGAGCCCCGCGGCAGCTCGATCCGCGCCGTGTTCGACCGCACCCGATCGACCGAGAAGCCCGGGGCGTCGACCGCGAACACCCGCACGCGCTTGCCGGACGCCTGCCGCACCTCGCCGAGGTCGGTCACCGGTCCGTCCGGTGCGGCGACCCCGATCTCCTCGGCGAACTCGCGCCGTGCGGTGTCGAGCGGGTCCTCGTCCCCCTCGACGATCCCCTTCGGGATCGACCACGCGCGCGGGCGGTTCCGCCAGAACGGCCCGCCCATGTGCGCGATCCAGACCTGCACGCCGGCGTCGTCGGCCCGGTACAGCAGGAGTCCAGCGCTCAACACCACAGCGCGAGGCTACACAGCGGGCAACGGCGACACAGCGGGCAACGGCGACACAGCGGGCAGCGGCGACACAGCGGGCAACGGGAGTAGTTTGCAGCGCAAGGAGCGCCATGGCGACGCCCCCGGAGGACCCCGGACGAGGAGGTCGATCGGGATGGACGAACGGTGGACGACGGTCACACTGGCCGCCGACGCGGCGAAGCCGCACGAGGAAGCCCTGCACTGGGTCACGTCCCGGGTCGGCACGGGCATCGAACGCATCCGGGTCATCGGCGTGGACCCGGCGATCGAAGGGCGCACCGGACCGGACGGCAAGCGCGTGGCCGACGCCCTGGCGGACGCTGCCCGCACGGCGATGCCCGACGTCCGGGTCGAGGTGCGTCGGCACGCCGGGCCCTTCGCCGCGGCACTCGTCGAGGAGTCGGACGGTGGCGACCTGCTCGTCGTCGGGACCTTCCGCGGCCGGCGCGGTTCGACGGCGGGTGGGGACCCGGCCCGGGTCGCCGAACGTGCAGCGGTGCCGACGGTCGTCGTGCCGGAGGGACCGCACCCGATCGACGGCGACGTCGTCCTCGCGGTCGAGGAGCCGATCGACGAACGCGCCCTCGCGATCGCCGTCGACGAGGCGCGCCGACTCCACCGTCGCGTGACGCTCCTGCGTGCCTGGGAGATGCCGGTGCTGACCCGCACGGGCCTCACGGACTTCGCCGAGGACCCGATGCGGTGGCGCACCCGGAACGCCGAGCTGCTGCAGCGGGTCACGACGGACCTGACCGCTCGGTACCCCGGCGTCCGGTTCCACCCGCTGCTCGTCGAGGGGCACCCGGGGCACGCGATCGCCGCGCACACCCGCCGTGCCTCGCTCGTCGTGCTCGGCCTCGGGCACGTGACGGCGCTCTCGGGGTCGGTGCTGCACGACGTCCTGCGGGAGACGGCGTCGCCGGTGTGCGTGGTCCCCCGGGCGGCGCACGGCGCACACGACGTCGGCAGCGCGGAGGTCCCCGCCGCGACCGGTCAGCCGGCGAGGTCGCGCGCGGCGGCCGCCACGCGCTTCGTGAGGTAGGCGACGCCCCGCGTGTTCGGGTGCAGGGCTCCCGGCTCGAGGTCGATCCGCCGCAGGTCGCCGGTGCCGTCGAGCGAGACGCCCGACACGTAGGGCTTCTTCGTCGCGCACGCCGAGTGCGCCTGGGTGGACGAGAACACGTCGACGAACCGGACCCCGGCTGCTCGTGCCGCCGACGCCGAGACGTCGTTCAGCGCCTCCTGCACGCCGTGCAGGTACCGCACGTCGGTGTTCGTGAACGGGTACGAGTTCGTCGGGAACGATCCCGCGAGCGTCCCGAGGTCGAGGGCGGACCGGAAGCAGCCGCCCTTCGGCGTGTGGTCGGCGTCCGGGAAGATCGCCGGGTACCCGAGGAAGAGGATCGTCGCGTTCGGCGCGGCTTCCTTGACCGTGGCGAGGGTGTCGGCGATGCCGAGGGCGACGCGGGACTCGATCTTCGTGCCGAGCAGGTCCTCGCCGTCGGTCACGAGCGTGCTCCGGCAGGACGGTGCGTCGCGTCCGGAGAACACCGGGCCCTTCGCCGAGAGCGCGAGGCAGGACGCCGCCGTGCCGAAGAGGTCGGCGTCGTTCCCGCCGATCGTCAGCGTCACCAGGCGGGTGCGTTCGGACAGCGACCGGATCTGCGGGGGCACGCCCTTGAACTGGAAGCCGCTCGTGACGTCGTCGCTCGTGGCGCCGCCGCACGTGACGTCGGTGAGGGCGAGCCCGAAGCGCGCGGCGATGCGGTGCGGGTAGTCCTGGGCGGACTGCCCGCACGCACTCGTCGGCAGGTGCGTCGGGTCGGACAGCCCGTACCCGGCGGAGTACGAGTCGCCGAGCGCGACGTACTCGCTGCCCGGCGGGATGTCCGCGAGCGTCTCCGCCGGCACACCGGTCACCGGGTAGGGCTGCGGGACCGGCCACATCGGTGCAGCCGACGCCGCACCACCACCCGCGACCGATCCGGCGAGCACGACGAAGGCCGCCACCACGGCGAGCAGCGTCGAGCGGACGGAGCGGAGCAGGTTCGGCCTCCAGGGACGGGTCGGACGGACCAGGCTAACCGGTCGACCCGGCTGCCGCGGTCAGCGACGGACCGGGCGCCGCGGTCAGCGACGACCCAGGCGCCGCTCTCCCCCGCTGCCGGTGCGGTACTCGAGCCCGTAGTGCTGGTAGACCTCCGGTTCGAGCGACGCGTCGAGCTCGCCGTCGGTCGCGATCGTCGGCGCGGCCTTGATGGTCTTCTTCGGGTACGCGACACGCAGGTGCTTCGGCGCGACGAGGGCTCCGGTCAGGGGCACGAACAGGAGCTTCTGGAAGCCGACCATCCCCGTGGTCACCGCGCCGAAGGCGGGCTCGGACGTCGCGGTGTCGTAGTAGATGCTCTCGAGCGTCCCGACCTTGTCGTCCGCCTCGTCGACGACCGGCAGGCCGATCCAGTCCCGGATGTTCGCGGCTTCGAACACGTGCGCCTCCTCGCGAGCACCCGGCGCGTCCGGGTCGCTCGCCGTCGACGCTACCGGGCCGCGGACGGGTCGGTCACGCCGAGCGAGTCCACCGCGGCGAGCACGTCGTCGGGCCCGATGGCGAGCAGCGCGGGGTCCGGGTCCTCGGCGAAGACGTCGCCGCGCCGCACCGAGGCGTCGGTGAGGACGACGTGCGGACCGGAGGCCGGCGGCCCCCAGGCCTCCGGCGGCGCCGGACCGAAGACGACCACCGACGGGACGCCGTAGGCGGACGCGAGGTGCGCGGCACCGGTGTCGACCGTCACGACGAGCCGTGCGGCCGCGATCACGCCCGCGAAGTCCAGCAGTGCGAGCACGCCGGCCAGGACCGCCCCCGGCGCCAGCCCGGCCGCCTGCGCGACGGCGGCGGCGCGCTCGACGTCGTCCGCGCCTCCCGTCAGCACCACGTCGAGGCCGCGCTCGCGCAGTCCGCGCACCACGGCGGCGAAGCGGTCCGTCGGCCAGTGCCGCGCACCGTGGAACGCGCCGACGTGCACGACCGCGGCACCCTCGGCGACCGGCGGCGCGTCGGGACGGGCGATCGCGACGTCGTCGGGGTCGGCCTCGATCCCGTGCCACCGGAGCAGCTCGGCCCAGCGGTCGCGCTCGTGCACCGCGTCGGGCCACTCCGGTCCGTCGAAGCCGTTCGTGGGGTCGGCGTGGCCGATCACCCGACGGGCACCGAGCGCGGCGACGAGGTCGGACGACTCCGGCCCGGCGCCGTGCAGGTTCACGGCCACGTCGACCGCGCCCGCGGGTGCGCCGATCGGGTGGTCCAGACCGTGCTGGGCGAGGTGCACGTCCACGTCGGGCACGAGCTCCACGACGGGCGCCAGCCAGGCCGTCGTCGCGAGCGAGATCCGGTGGTCCGGGAAGGCGCGGCGCAGCGCGTGCAGTGCGGGCACGGCGACGAGCAGGTCGCCGAGCTTGATGGCGCGGAGCACGAGCAGCTCGGGGCGCCCGTCGGACGGGGGCAGGGTGTCGACGGCGGTCACCGCGCCGACGCTAGACGGACGCCGCCGCCCGCCCGTCCGGGAACGCGTTCCGCGGCTGTTCCTGAACCCGTCACCGGCCCGCGGTCGGTACGTCAGGAGCATGGCCCTCGCTCCGGACCGCACCGTGCGCGGTCTCCTCTTCGACCGGGACGACACGCTCGTCATCGACGTCCCGTACAACGCCGACCCGCACCGGGTGGTGCCCGTCCCCGGCGCGCGTCGAGCAGTGGCACGTGCCCGCGCAGCCGGTCTGGCGCTCGGGGTCGTCACGAACCAGTCGGTGATCGCGAAGGGGATGGCGACGCGCGAGCAGGTCGACGCCACGAACGCCCGGGTGGACGAACTCGTCGGACCCTTCGACGTGTGGTGCGTCTGCCCGCACGACGCCGACGACGACTGCGCGTGCCGGAAGCCGCGGCCCGGGATGGTCCTCGACGCGGCCGGACGTCTCGGCCTCGACCCGTCCGAGCTCGTGGTCGTCGGCGACATCGGCGCGGACGTCGGCGCCGCTCTGGCCGCGGGCGCCCAGGCCGTCCTGGTCCCGACGCCGCGCACCCGGCAGGAGGAGGTCGACGCCGCGCCGACGGTCGCGGCGACGATCGAGGACGCCGTGGCGCTCGTCCTCGACCACGTGCGGGCGGTGCGGTCGTGAGGACCGGACCCCGGGTCCTCGTCGTCCGGCTCGACTCGTTCGGCGACGTCCTCGTCGCCGGGCCCGCCGTCCGGGCCGTGGCCGCCGGCGCGTCCCACGTGACGATGCTGTGCGGGCCGCAGGGTGCGCCCGCCGCGGACCTGCTGCCCGGCGTGGACCGGGTCCGGGTCTGGGCGGCGCCGTGGGTCACCGAGACCGCCCGCCCGATCGACGACGCACTGCTCGCCGACTTCCGCGCCCTGGTCGCCGAGGAGGCGCCGGACGAGGCCGTGGTCCTCACCTCGTTCCACCAGTCGCCGCTGCCGGTCGCGCTGCTGCTCCGCCTCGCGGGCGTCCGTCGCGTCTCCGGCGCGAGCGTCGACCACCCCGGTTCACTGCTCGACGTGCGGCTCCGACCCGGCGAGGACCTCCCCGAGGACGTCCCGGAACCCGAGCGCGCCCTCCGCATCGTCGAGGCCGCCGGGTTCCGACTGCCGTCGGGTGCGTCCAGGAGGCTCGGCGTGCGTCTCGACGTCGCCCCGCCTGCCGAGGTGGCCGGGCTGGACCGGTACGTGGTCGTGCACCCAGGCGCGAGCGTCCCGGCCCGCGCCTGGCCGGAGGACCGTCACCGGGCCCTCGTCGCCGCGTACGCGGCGGAGGGCACCGCCGTCGTCGTCACGGGCTCGCCGGGCGAGCGCGCCCTGACGGCGCGGGTCGCCGGCGACACCGCGATCGACCTCGGCGGACGCACCACGCCGGCCGAGCTCGCGGCGGTCCTGGCCGGTGCCGAGGTCGTCGTCGTGGGCAACACGGGGCCGGCGCACCTCGCCGCAGCGGTGGGCGTGCCGATCGTCAGCCTGTTCTCGCCGGTGGTCCCGGCGGTCAAGTGGGCGCCGGACGCACCGTTCGTCGAACTGCTCGGCGACCAGGGGGCTCCGTGTCGCCTCAGCCGAGCCCGAGCGTGCCCGGTGCCGGGGCACCCGTGCCTGTCCTCCGTGCGCATCGAGGACGTCCTCCAAGCGCACCGGAGGCTACTCGACCGCGCTTCCCGGATGGTCCGGAGAAGTCTGCGGAGCACGCCAGAAGGTGCTGCGTAGCTTCCGCACTGCTCCTCCTCCTCTTCTCCTCGTCCCGACCGGAAGGCCCCGCATGCGGATCCTCGTGTGGCACGTGCACGGCGGCTGGATGGACGCCTTCGTCCGCGGCCAGCACGAGTACCTCGTCCCGACCACGCCCGCCCGGGACGCCTGGGGGCTCGGCCGTGCCGACCGCGCCTGGCCGGCCTCCGTCGTCGAGATCGACCCGGCCGACGTCGCCGACGCCGAGGTCGACGTCGTGGTGCTGCAGCGGCCCGAGGAACTCGACGAGGCGCGCCGGCTGCTCGGCGGGCGCGAGGTCCCGATGGTGTTCGTCGAGCACAACGCGCCCCGTGTGGACGTGCCGAACAGCCGCCACCCGCTGCGGGACCGCGACGACGTCACCATCGCCCACGTCACGCACTGGAACGCGCTCATGTGGGACTGCGGGACGACGCGGACCACGGTCGTCGAGCACGGCGTCGTCGACCCCGGGCCCCGGTACACCGGCACGCTCGACCGACTCGGCGTCGTCATCAACGAACCCGTGCGCCGCGGCCGCGTCGTCGGGACCGACCTGCTCCCCCGCTTCGCCGCGGTCGCACCGGTCGACGTCTGGGGCATGGGCACCGAGCGCCTGCCCGAACTCGGCTTCGGCGACCGTGTGGTCGCCCGCGGCGACGTGCCCGCCGACCCGATGCACGCCGCCCTCGCCGAGCGCCGGGCGTACGTGCACCCGAACCGGTGGACGTCCCTCGGCCTGTCGCTCATCGAGGCGATGCACCTGGCGATGCCGGTCCTGGTCCTGGCGACGACGGACGCGGCCCGCACGGTCCCGGCCGAGGCGGGCGCGATCGCGACGGACGTCGAGCAGCTGGTCCGCGCCTCCAGGACCCTGCTCGAGGACCCGGACGAAGCGCGCCGACGGGGCGCCGTCGCCCGCGAGGCTGTGCTCGCGCGGCATGCACTCGGCCGCTTCACCGCGGACTGGGACGACCTGCTCGACGACGCCGTGACGCGCGCCGTGACGCGGAACCGCACGGCCTCCGCCGCGCTGGAAGGGAGTGCGCGATGAGGATCGCGATGGTGTCCGAGCACGCGAGTCCGCTCGCGGTCCTCGGCGGGGTCGACGCCGGCGGGCAGAACGTGCACGTCGCCGAACTGTCGGGCGCGCTCGCGGACCGCGGGCACCGGGTGACGGTGTACACGCGACGCGACGACGCCGACCAGCCCGTGCGCGTCCTGCTCCGCCCGGGCGTCGAGGTCGTGCACGTCGATGCCGGGCCCGCGCGGGCGGTCCCGAAGGACGACCTCTTCCCGTACATGGGGACCTTCGCGTCGGTGCTCGCCGCGGAGTGGTTCGTCGACCGGCCCGACGTCGTGCACGCGCACTTCTGGATGTCCGGGCACGCGGCCCTCGAAGCCGTCGCCCAGGTCCAGGCGCGCACCGGCGGCGTCCGCATCCCGGTCGTCCAGACCTTCCACGCGCTCGGGGTCGTGAAGCGCCGACACCAGGGCGCTGCCGACACGAGCCCGGCCGAGCGCGAGTGGCTCGAGCCCGCGGTGGGCCGCAGCGCCGACCAGGTCGTGGCGACGTGCTCGGACGAGGCGTTCGAGCTGAAGGCGCTCGGTGTCCCGCTGCACCGCATCTCCGTGGTGCCCTGCGGCGTCGACGTGTCGCTGTTCCGACCCGAGGGCGCCGGTCTCCCCGTGGAGGAGCGCGGCCGTGCCGCCCGGATCCTCACGGCGTCGCGGCTCGTCCGGCGCAAGGGCGTCGGGACCACCATCGCCGCACTCGCCGCGCTCGTGCACGAGGGCCGCGACGTCGAACTCGTCGTCGTCGGCGGTGCCGGGGTCGCCGGCGCCGACCTCCCGGACGACCCGGAGTACCAGCGCCTCGACGCGCTCGCGCGGTCCCTCGGTGTCCGCGACCACGTCACCTTCCGGGGCCAGCTCGGACAGCACGACATGCCGGCGGTCTACCGCAGCGCGGACGTCGTCGTCTGCGCGCCCTGGTACGAGCCGTTCGGGATCGTCCCGCTCGAGGCGATGGCGTGCGGACGCCCGGTCGTCGCGTCGAGCGTCGGGGGACTGATCGACACCGTCGTCGAGGACGCCACCGGGCTGCACGTGCCCCCGCGCGACGAGCACGCCGTCGCCGCGGCCGTCGGCGGTCTGCTCGACGACCCCGACCGACGGGCGCAGTACGGACGGGCCGGCCGCGAGCGTGCCGAGTCGCGCTACACGTGGCAGAAGGTCGCGGCGGACAGCGAGCGGGTCTACGGGCGGCTGCTCGCCGGCAGCCGGTCGGTCGCCGCCCCGGTCCCCGACGCCCTCGCCCCCGACGCCCTCGCCCCGATCGACACCGAGCCCCGCGGTCCACGGGCCGGACGGGCCGCCCGCTCCACCCAGTCCACCGAGAGGACGGCACGATGACCATCGACCAACGCACGGGGACCGTCGACGAGCGCACGAGCGCCAGTGCGCGGATCGTGCTCGACCACGTGGCGGCCTCGGTCCCCGTGGTCGCGTCGCTCGTCGACCACGGCGACCACATCGGTGCATGGGCGGACGACATCGCCGCGCGGCTCGTCGCCGGCCGTCGGTTGCTCGCCGCGGGGAACGGCGGGTCGGCGGCCGAGGCGCAGCACCTCACGTCCGAGCTGACCGGTCGCTTCGACGGGGACCGCCCGGCGTACTCGGCGATCTCCCTGCACGCCGAGTCCTCCGCCGTGACGGCCATCGGGAACGACTACGGCTTCGACGAGGTCTTCGCCCGACAGGTCTCGGCGCACGCACGGGCCGGCGACGTCCTCGTCCTGCTGAGCACGAGCGGCCGGAGCCCGAACCTGCTCCGCGCCGCCGAGGCCGCCCGCGCCGTCGGGGCCCGGACGATCGCGATGACCGGGCCGCGGCCGAACCCGCTCGCCGAGGCGGTCGACGACGCGATCTGCATCGACGGGCCCTCCGCGAACGTGCAGGAGGCGCAGCTCGTCCTCGTGCACGCGCTGTGCCGGGCGATGGAACCGGCGCTCCGCCGCGGGGCACGGCGATGACCGGGCCGCACGGCAACCCCACCGGGCCGCACGGGAACCCCACCGAGCCGCACGGGTCCGCGACCGCGCCGCGGCTCCGCATCGCCGTCGTCGGGGACACCCTGCTCGACGTCGACGTCTCCGGCACGAGCGAGCGCCTCAGCCCGGACGCGCCCGTGCCCGTCGTCGACGTCCGCACCGACGACCGCCGTGCAGGCGGCGCCGGCCTCGTGGCGACGATGCTCGCGCGCGACGGCCACGACGTGACCCTCGTCACCGTGCTCTCCGACGACTCCAGGGGACCGGAGATCCGCAGCCTGCTCCCGGACGTCACCGTCGTCGCGGGCCCGTCCGGAGCGCCCACGCCCGTGAAGACCCGCGTGCGCGTCGTCGACCACGCGCTCGTGCGGATCGACGAGGGGTGCGGCACCCCGCCCGTCCCGGACGTCACCGACGCGATGACCACCGCCCTCGACGGGGTCGACGCCGTCGTGGTCGCCGACTACGGCCGCGGGGTCGCCGCCGCCCCGACCATGCGGGAGGCCCTCGCCCGCGCGGCCCGGAGCACCCCCGTCGTCTGGGACCCGCACCCGAAGGGCGCCGCCCCGGTCGCCGGGGTCGCGGTCGTGACCCCGAACTCCACCGAGGCGCGCCGGTTCACCGCCGACGCGGTCGTGGCGCCCCACGCCGGCGCGGGCAGCGCCGGCAGCGCGGACGTCACCTTCGCCACCGCGGCAGCGGCCCACCTGGTCGCCACGTGGCGCGTCGACGCCGTCGCCGTGACGCTCGGCGACCGCGGCGCGCTCGTCGCGAGCAGCAGGGACGGCAACCGCTTCGTCCCGGCACCCTCCGTCACCGCAGGCGACCCCTGCGGTGCGGGCGACCGTCTCGCCGCCGGTGTGGCCGTCGCCCTCGCCTCGGGAGCCGACGTCGCCGAGGCCGTCACCGCCGGGGTCACCGCCGCGTCCGAGTACCTCGCCGCGGGCGGCGTCACGGCGCTCTTCGCCCAGGAGGGTCCGGCCCCCGTGCGCGTCCCCGGCGCCGACCGCGACGCGATGCGCCTCGTGCACGACGTGCGGAACGCGGGCGGGACCGTGGTCGCCACGGGTGGCTGCTTCGACCTCCTGCACGCCGGGCACGCCCGCACGCTCTCGGCAGCCCGGGCACTCGGGGACTGCCTGGTCGTCTGCCTGAACTCCGACGACTCGGTCCGGGCGCTCAAGGGCCCCGACCGGCCGATCATGGGCCAGGACGACCGCGTCGAGCTGCTCCTCGCGCTGGACTGTGTCGACGCCGTCGTGGTCTTCGACGAGCACACGCCCGACGAGGCCCTGCGCCGCTTCCGTCCGGACGTCTGGGCGAAGGGCGGCGACTACACCGCGGCCGAGCTCCCGGAGTCGCACACCCTCGCCGAGTGGGGCGGCCGCGTCGTGACAGTCCCGTTCCACCCCGGCCGGTCGACCACGCGACTCGCGGCGGCCCTCGAACACGTCGGCTGAGCCGGCACGCCCCACCACCCCCACCACGGAAGGAAGTCCATGCCCGTCCCCACCACCCCCATCGGCCGCGTCCTCGTCACCGGCGGCGCCTCCGGCCTCGGGGCCGCGGTCGTCGCCGCGGTCACCGAGGCCGGCGGCACGCCGATCGTCCTCGACCTGCGGATCGATGCCGTCCCGGACGGCCTCGACGCCGTCGCGGTCGACGTCACCGACACCGAGGCGACCGAGCGAGCCGTCCGCGAGGCAGCGGAGCGGCACGGCGGCCTCGACGCCGTCGTGACCGCGGCGGGGATCGACAAGCCCGCACCGATCGGCGGCATCTCGTCCGGCGACTGGGAGCGGATCGTCGCCGTCAACCTGCTCGGCACGGCGGCCGTCGTCCGTGCGGCGCTGCCCGCGCTCGAGGCGTCGCACGGTCGCGTCGTCACGGTCTCCTCGTCGCTCGCCCTCCGCGGCGTCGGGGACGGCACCGCCTACTCGGCGTCGAAGTTCGGCGTCCGCGGGTTCTCGCAGGCCCTCGCCGCCGAGACCGGCGGCAGCGTCGGCGTCACGAACGTGATCCCGGCGGGCATGCGGACGAACTTCTTCGCCGACCGCACGGAGCAGTACAAGCCCGGGCCGGACGCGCAGCTCATCGAGCCGGAGTACGTCGCGAACGCGATCCTGTTCGCGCTCGCGCAGCCGGCCGGCTGCGAGATCCGCGAGCTGTCGATCATGCCGGCGACGGAGCCGAGTTGGCCGTAGACGCGACCGTCTGACGGACGGGAGGCGCGGTGCGGGCCCGCACCGCGCCTCCCGTCACGTGGTGCGGAGCAGGTCCGCGACGTCGTCGAGCACGGCCTGCGGCTCGACCTCGTCGACGTAGGACGGGTCGTGCGCGCAGCGCTCGGCCGTCCACCCGACCTGCGTCACGTCGACCCCGCACACGGGGCACCGCGTCACGTACGAGAGGTGGACGCGGTGTCGACCGCGGTCGAACGGACCGGCGTTCACCACGTTGCCGAACCAGAACACGCCCACCGTCGGGGTGCCCACGGCCACGGCGAGGTGCCGCGGGCCGGAGTCGTCGCCGACCATGACGTCCGCCGCCGCGAGGACCGCCGGGAGGTCGGTGAGCGGGAGCGCGCCGGTGCGGTCGTGCACTCGGTCCGCGGAGTCGGCGGGCAGCGCGGCCCGGATCGCTGCCGCAGCGGGCACGTCCGTGGCGTCACCGACGAGGACGACGTCGTCACCGGCGGTGAGCCGAGCCCGGGCGACGGCGGCGAACCGGTCCGGGCTCCAGCGGCGCCGTGGATCGGTGGCCCCCGGGTGGATCGCGACGAGCCGCCCGCTGCGGTCCGACGCGGTGCGGACGCCGAGCCGGTCGCGGACCGCCGCGCGCTCCTCGTCGGAGACGCGCACCCGCGGGTCGAGCGTCACCGGTGCGGCACCGGCGAGCGAGACGACCTCGAGGGCCCGGAGGACCTCGTGCTGGTAGTAGACGTAGCGGACCCAACGCTCCGTGACCTCGGCGTCCTCGGTGGCGGTGCCGACCGTGTGCCGGGCGCCGAGCCGGAGGAGGAACGGGTTCGAGTTCCGTCCGCCCCCGTGCAGCTGCACGGCGAGGTCGAAGCGCCCGGCGAGCCGCGACTCGAAGTCCGCGAGGGTCGGGGCACCCTCGCCGGAGTCCCGGACGCCCGGGACGACCGGCAGCTCCTCGAACGCGTGCACGGCGTCGGTCCGGCCGCGCAGCACCGCCGGGGCGGTCGGCGTGCCGAGCAGGGTGATGCGCGCGTCGGGGTACGCCGCTGCCAGGGCCTCGAGCGCCGGCACCGCGAAGAGCAGGTCGCCGAGGCCCCCGCCCCGGAGCACCCCGATCTCGCGGACGTCGTCGAACCGTTCTCCACCGTTGCCGATCAGTTGCACCCGTCCCGTCTACCGACCAGGGGCCGCCCGGACGTCCAGCAGCGGGCTCGGATGGACGAGAAACGCGATGCCGTGGGCGTGCCCAGCTTCCCGCGAGGACCGTCGGACCCCCGCCCGTCCCCCGGAAGGACACCATGACGATCGCTCCCCCCGCCACCGATGACATCGTGGTGGCCGACCCCGCCACCGGGACCCTCGCCTCGACGGTGCGCCGCGCCTCCGAGGAGGAGGTCCGCACCGCCGTCGCCCGTGCCCGCGCCGCGGCCCCGATTTGGGCCCGGACCGCACCGGCGGAGCGGGGTGCCCTGCTGCACCGCGCTGCCGAGCACGTCCGCGCGCACGCCCAGGAGCTGGCTGACCTGAACACCCGGGAGACCGGCAAGGTCCCCGGCGACGCGCTCGGCGGGGTCGAGGCCGGGGTCGGGACGCTCGTGCAGTACGCCGAGCTCGGACCCGTGCACCGCGGCGAGGCCCTGCGCGGCGCGTTCGGCGCTGCCGACTGGTCGGTGCCGCACCCCCGCGGCGTGGTGCTCGCGCTCACCCCGTGGAACGACCCGGTCGCCGTGGCGTGCGGGATCCTCGGCGCCGCGATCGTCACCGGCAACACGGTCGTGCACAAGGGCAGCGAGCGCTCCCCCGCGACGATCGCCCGCCTGAACGCCCTGCTCGCCGAGGTCCTGCCGGACGGCGTCCTCGTCGGGGTGGACGGCGACGGCGCGACGGGTGAACTGCTCCTCGCACAGGACGGCATCAACGTGTACGCGCACGTCGGCTCGACCGCGACCGGTGACCGGCTCTCCGAGGCTGCAGTGCGGACCCGTGCCCACGTCGTCCGGGAGAACGGCGGGAACGACGCGGTCGTCGTGGACGCCGACGTCGACCCGGTGTGGGCCGCCGCCCAGGTGGCCCTCGGCGCCTTCGCGAACACCGGTCAGATCTGCACGAGCGTCGAGCGGGTGTACGTGCACCGCGCGGTCGCCGAGCCGTTCGTGACCGCGCTCGTCGCCGAGGCCGAGCGGCGCACGTCCGCCCCGGCGGCGGAGTACGGGCCGCTCGTCGACGACCGGCTCCGGCGCACCGTGCAGTCGCACGTCGACGATGCCCTGCGGCGTGGGGCGTCGGCGCGCACCGGCGGGGCCACACCGGACGGCCCGGGCGCCTTCTACCCCGCGACCGTGCTCACCGGTGTCACCGACGACATGCTCGTCATGACCGAGGAGACCTTCGGGCCGATCGCCCCCGTGCGCGTCGTCGAGGACTTCGACGAGGGCCTGCGACTCGCGGCGGCCGACCGCTACGGCCTCGCGGCGACGGTGCTCACGAACGACACCGGACACGCCCTGCGTGCGGCCGCGGAACTCCCCGTCGGCACGGTGAAGGTGAACGCCGTCTTCGGCGGTGCCCCGGGCGGCAGCGCGCAGCCCCGGGGTGCCTCCGGAGCCGGGTTCGGGTACGGCCCGCACCTGCTCGACGAGCTCACCACCACGACGGTCGTGCACCTCGAGGCGGCCCCGCCGGCCGGCGGTGCCCGGTGAGCGTCGACGTCCGGCTCGTCCGGGACCTCGTCGCCACGGTCGACGACCGCGAGCCGCTCGTCGTCGTCATCGGCGACTGCATCCTCGACCGCTGGACCGTCGGCGAGGCGGAACGGGTCTCGCGCGAGGCCCCGGCCCCGGTGGTCCGCGTGACGGAGACCGTGGCGGTCCCTGGTGGCGCGGCGAACACCGCGGTCAACGCCCGCGCACTCGCTGCCCGCGTCCGGATGGTCGGGCTGCTCGGTGACGACGAGGCCGGCGCCGTGCTCCGCGAACGCCTCGACGCCGCCGGGGTGGACACGTCCTGCATGGTCGTCGTCCCCGGCACCCGCACCACGACGAAGTCGCGGGTCGTCGGCGGCGACCGGGTCGTCGTCCGCGTCGACGAGATCGCCGCGGAGCCCACCGCCGAGCACGGCGTCCGGCTGGCCGAGGCCGTCGCCCGTGCGCTGCGGTGCGCCGACGCCGCGGTCGTCTGCGACTACGGCCTCGGGGTGGACCCGGCCGACGTCGTCCCCGTGCTCGACGCCGACCGTCCCACCGCGGTCGTCGTCGACGCGCACGACCTCACCCGCTGGGCGGCGCTCCGGCCCGACCTCGTGACGCCCAACGCCGGCGAGGCGGCCGCGCTGCTCGGTGCGCCGCTCGGGACCGGCCCGGACCGGGCGTCCGCGATCGTCGACGCCCGGCACGAGGTGCTCCGACGGACCGGCGCACGTGCGGCGGTCGTGACGCTGGACCGCGACGGCACGGTCCTGGTCGAGCACGGTTCCGACGGTGGCTTCCGGACGCGGGCGGTCCCCGCGTCGGAGCAGCAGGCCTCCGGCGCCGGCGACACCTTCTGCGCCGCTGCGACGGTGGCGCTCGCCGTGCACGCCCCGCTCCGCGACGCCGTGTCGGTCGCCCAGGCGGCAGCCGACGTGGTCGTCCGCGAGGCCGGGACCTCGGTGTGCTCGGCCGCGGCGCTGCTGGAGTCGGTGACCGCGCCGGCCGCGACCGTCGTCGACCACGACGAGCTCGCCGCCGCGGTGGACGCCGCGCGGGAGGCCGGACGACGCATCGTGTTCACGAACGGCTGCTTCGACGTGGTCCACCGCGGGCACACGACGTACCTCCGGCAGGCCCGGGACCTGGGCGACCTGCTCGTCGTCGCACTGAACGACGACGACTCCGTCCGGCGCCTGAAGGGTCCGGAACGGCCGATCAACCCGGCCGAGGACCGGGCCGGCGTACTCGCCGCCCTCGCGTGCGTCGACCTGGTGACGGTCTTCGCCACCGACACCCCGATCCCGCTCATCGAACGGCTGCACCCCGAGGTCTACGTGAAGGGCGGCGACTACTCCCCCGAGATGCTGCGCGAGACCGCCGTGGTGCAGGGCTACGGCGGCGAGGTCGTCATGGTCGACTACGTGCCCGAACACTCCACGACCGCCGTCGTCCGACGGATCCGCGAAGCGGCCGCGGCGACCGAGGCCGCGCGGACGGACCCCGAGGCCACACCGTGACCCGTCAGGGGGAAGTCATACCGCGGTAGGGGGTGGTCGAGACCCGCGCGGGATGGCAGCCGGTCGCACGCTCCGTAGCGTCGATCCCGTCGACGAGGTCCGTCGGCGGAGGGAGCCACCGTGTTCGACCAGATCACCCCGCTCGTCGTCGAGCTGGCGGCCAGCCCACTCGTCTTCGTCGTCCTCTTCGCGCTCTGCCTGGTGGACGGCTTCTTCCCACCCGTGCCGAGCGAGGCCGCCCTCGTCGCGGTCGCCGCCATCGCCGCGACCTCCGGCCAGCCGGTCCTCGCCGGGGTCCTCGCAGCCGCCGCACTCGGCGCGGTCGCCGGGGACTCCGTCGCCTACTGGATCGGCCGTCGGATCGGACTCGGCCGCCTCGCGCGGTCCCGGCGTCCGAGGATCGCCGCGGCGTTCGCGTTCGCCGAGCGCCAGATGCGACGGCGGTCCGCGAGCCTCATCCTCGTCGGTCGGTACATCCCCGTCGGACGCGTCGCGGTGAACATGACCGCCGGTGCGACCCGGCTCCCCTACCGCCGGTTCCTCGCGATCAGCTCGGTCGCCGGGCTGGCGTGGTCGGCCACCTCGATCGGGATCGCCCTCGCGGCGTCGAGTGTGCTGCACGAGCCGCTCGTCGCAGCACTGGTCTCGATGGTGGTCGCCGCCGGACTGGGGATCGCCGTCGACCGGGTCATCGGTAGAGTCACCCGGAAGCGGGAGGCCCGAGCAGCCGCCCGGGCGGACGACCGCGCGGACGCCCGGGCAGCGGTCCTCGACGCCGCCCGCCCCGCACCGCACCTCGCCCACTCCGGAGGGACCGCACGACCGTGACCGCCCACGTCCCACCCGCGACGCCGCGCCGACGCCGGCCGTGGTCGACGCGCCGGGAGTGGGCGACCTGGCCCGTCGTCGCCGCCCGGATCGTGCTCGTCGTCGTGGCCGCGACGCTCTTCGCGGTGGCCGCACCCGTGACGGTCGCCGTGTACGACGTGCCCGTCCCGCTCGCGCTGCTCGTGACCGCGGTGCTCTCCGTCTCGCTCGGGCTCGCTCCCGTGCTGCCACGGACGGCCTCGGTGGTGCACCTGGCGGGAGTGGCGGCCCTCGGGCTCCTCACCGCCGGGTCGCCGGCCGGTCCGTGGCCGCTCCCGGTCACCGCGATCATCGGCGTGGGCGCGCTCCTCGTCGTGCTCGGCGTCCGGACGGACTGGCGACTCACCGCTGCCGTCTGGACCGCGGCGACGGTGCTCACGCTCGGCCTGGTCGCGGTGGTCCCCGGTCGGTGGGACCCGGCCGACGTCTGGGCCGCGACCTTCGTCGTGTCCGCCGGCAGCGACCTGCTCCTCGCCGGGACGGCCGTGGCGATCGGGCAGCGCCGGGCCGTCCGGGTGGAGCTCGCCGAGGCCCGCCGCGACGCCGAACTCGAGCAGGCCCGCCGCCGGTCGGTCGAGGAACGCTCCCGGATCGCCCGCGAACTCCACGACGTCGTGGCGCACAGCATGTCCGTCGTGCACATGCAGGCCGAGTCGGCGCCGTTCCGCGTGGCCGACCTCCCGCCGGCAGCACGTGCGGAGTTCGCGGCGATCGCCGAGACCTCGCGGACGGCGCTCCGCGAGATGCGGCAGCTGCTCGGCACCCTCCGCGGCGACGGCTCGGCCGAACGGGCGCCGCAGCCCCGGCTCGCCGACCTCCCCGCGCTCGTGCAGGCCACGCGGGCCGCCGGGATCCCGGTCGAGCTCCACCTCGACGACGACGCACCCGACGAAGGGGACGACCGGCTGGCACAGCTGAGCGCGTACCGGGTCGTGCAGGAGGCCCTCGGGAACGTCGCGCGGCACGCTCCCGGTGCCGACACGACCGTGACGGTCGCCCGGCGCGGCCCCCTGCTGGCGGTCGAGGTGACCAACGCCGCGCCACCCGCCGGCACCGTCCCCGCCGCTCCCCCGGACGACGGCGGGTTCGGGCTCGCCGGCATGCGGGAGCGCGTGTCGGCACTCGGCGGGACGATCGAGCACGGGCCGCTCCCGGACGGCGGGTTCCGGGTCGCCGTGACCCTGCCCGCCCAGCCGAGCACGGCCCCGCCCGCCCAGCCGAGCACGGCCCCGCCCGACCGAGGAACCCGATGACGCGTGTGATGGTGGTGGACGACCAGCAGATGTTCCGCATGGGACTGCGGGCGATCCTCCAGGCCCAGGACGACGTCGAGGTCGTGGGCGAGGCGTCGGACGGCGCCGAAGCGGTCGTCGAGGCGCTGCGGCTGCGACCCGACGTCGTGCTCATGGACGTCCGGATGCCCGAGCTCGACGGGATCGAGGCGACCCGACGGATCACGGCCGCCCCGGCCACGCAGCCGGTGCGGGTCGTCATGCTCACGACGTTCGACATCGACGACTACGTGTTCGACGCCCTCCGTGCCGGGGCGAGCGGGTTCCTGCTCAAGGACGCCAGCGCCGACGAGCTCGTGCAGGCGGTCCGCACGGTCGCGGCGGGCGATTCGTTGCTGGCGCCGCGGGTGACCCGGCACCTCGTCGAGGCGTTCGTCGCGGGCCCGCTCCCGGCCGCACCCCGGACCGAGGTGCTCGAGGTCCTGACCGAACGGGAGCGCGACGTGTTCTTGCTGCTGGCACGGGGCCGGTCGAACGGGGAGATCGCGGCGGAGCTCTACATCGCCGAGCAGACGGTGAAGACGCACGTCGGCCGGATCCTGGCGAAGCTGCAGCTGCGGGACCGGGTGCACGCGGTGGTGCTGGCGTACGAGACCGGCCTGGTGACGCCGGCCCCCTGAGGGACCGGTGCCACCAGGCCGTCTCGACCGAGCCGAGGAGGCTAGCGGACCCGGACCTGCTTCGAGGCCTGCTTGCCGGACTGCACGCCGGTGAAGGTGATCGTCGACTTCCCCGACGTCGCCTTCCACGCCACCGTCGCCGTGCCGTCGATGACGTCCACCGTGCCGAGGTCGGTCGACCCGACCGCGACCCGCACCTGGCGGTCACCGGCGAACCGCGACCCGGTGAGCGTCACGCGCTGGTTCGGACGCGGTGCCCCGACGGACAGGTCGATGCGGGCGCCGCGCGACAGTGCTGCGAGGTCGTCGTGCAGCCGGAGCCCGTCGCGGATGGTGAAGAACGTGTCCGTCTGGTCCGACAGCCCGACGACGTTCGCGGCACCCGGGCCGTACGCCGCGATGCGGACCTGCGTGCCGGTGTGCTGCTGCGAGCTGCCCGCGGCGGAGGTGCCGTACGAGACCTTCATCGTGGTGCCGTCGGCGGTGCGGAGCGCCGTGGAGAGCGAGGTCGGCGGCGTGCTGTCGACGATCTGGCTCGAGTGGGCGTGGTCGGCCGTGGCGATGACGAGCGTGTTGCCGTCCTTCTTCGCGAAGGCGAGTGCGGACTGCACGGCCTCGTCGAAGTCGATCGTCTCGCCGATCTGGCCGCAGGCGTCGGCGGCGTGGTCCTGCTTGTCGATGCTCGCGCCCTCGACCTGCAGGAAGAAGCCCTTGCCGGTCTTCGCACGGTCACGGTTCAGCAGGTCGATCGACTTGTTCGTGAGCGACTGCAGCGACAGCCCGGTCGACAGGCGTGCCGGGTTCGGCGTGCACTGCACCGGTGCCTGGTCCGCCCCGCCGACGGTCGCCGTGGTGGGTGCGTACCGGGTCGGGAAGTTGCCCGGGGTGAAGAGCCCGAGGAGCGGCTTCGACTGGTCCGCACGACGGACGGCGGCGAGGCCGTCGGCGTCGGAGACCACCTGGTAGCCGCGCTGCTCAGCCTGGTCGAAGAGCGTCGAGCCCTGCCACTGCCCGGCCTTCGCGGTCTGCTGGAAGCTCGCCGAACCCCCGCCGAGGGTGAGGTCCGGGCGCGTGTTCAGCAGCTGCTCGCTGATCGACCCGAGCCCACCGTTCTGCAGCGCGTCCGTGCCGCACGACGCCGTGTCCGGGCCGTAGCAGGAGCGGGCGCCGACGTGGGCGACCTGGACCGCCGGGGTGGCGTCCTGGATCTCGGCGGTGGACACGTCGCCGGTGCGGAGGCCGTTCGCCTTCGCGAGCTCGAGGAGCGTCTGCTGCTGCTTCCCGTCGATGTCGACCGAGATCGCGCCGTCGTACGTCTTCGTCCCCGTCGCCCAGGCGCTGCCGGAGGCCGCGGAGTCGGTGACGTAGTCGGGCTTGCCCTTGTCCGCACCGTCCTTGTACAGGGAGTACGTCGTGTACGAGCCGGTGAGCGGCAGCGCGTCGAGGCCCGGGAGCCGACCGGCCGCGCCGTACTGGTAGTTCCGCGCGATGGTGATCTCGGAGTCGCCCATCCCGTCGCCGATGAGCAGGATGACGTTCTTCGCGCCGGCCCGCTCGATCTCCTGCTGGATCGACCGGGTCTGGTCGCCCTGGTGGCGCTGTGCGCCGCCGTGCTGGTTCAGCGCGAGCTGCCCGACGGCCTCGGCCGCGCCCGGCAGGGCAACGGCGCCGGCGATGAGCGCGGCGCCGAGTGCGAGCGCCGCGCGGCGGCGGCGCTGCGGAGTGTGCTGCATTGGGTGTTCCCCTCGTCTGTGCCCCGAACGGGTGCCATCCGAGGATGGCTGTGCGTGGGTACAGGCGGGTGAACGGGCCAGGTCTGGTCGATGAACAGACGCGGTGACAGCGAGACGGGAGGCGCGGTGCCAGCTGGCACCGCGCCTCCCGTCCGATTCTCGGTCGCGTCTACGCGGCGAGGTGCGCCTGCAGGAACCAGCGGTCCTTGGTCAGGCCGCGCTCGATCTCGATGACGACGTCCTGGCTGTTGAGGTCGACCTCGTCGAGGCCCTCGACGGCGCGGCGGACCTGCAGCAGCGCGGCGTCGATCTCGGCGATGACCTCGGTGATGGTCACGTCGGAGTTCTGGAAGCCCTCGGACAGCGGCGGGATCGTGGTGTTCGCGGCGACCGTGGCGATGCGGGAGTCGACCGGGAGGCCGAGGGCGACGATGCGCTCCGCGGCGAGGTCGGCCCACTCCTGGGCGTGCTCGACGATGGTGTCGAGGAGCTCGTGGACGCCGACGAAGTTGCGGCCGCGGACGTGCCAGTGTGCCTGCTTGCCGTTGACGACGAGCGCCTCGAGGTCGATCACGACGGGGGCGAGGAACTGCGCCACCCCAGCGGCGAGCTCCGGCGTCGTCGAGAACGGGGACGTGGTGGGCGTGGTGCTGGTGGTGTTGGTCATGTCGTTTCCTCCTGCCTCGTGGTCCCACCCGAGTGGGGTGGATCCGATGGTGACAACAGTGCCCGCTTCTCTTGTATGCCGCAAGGAAGCGAAGGCTGACCTCACCCGGTCAGCCGACGAGTGTGTCGAAGCCGGCGTCGGCCAGTTCGATCTGCACGACGGAGCGGGCGCGCTCGACCCAGGGGCTGTCGGCGCAGCCGATCCAGACGCTCGTGCGCGGTTCGCAGTCGGCGACGCACCACTCGGCCGCCCACCCGGTGACGGCGTGCGCGAGGGCCTCGCCGTGGTCGGCGAAGACGAGGGGTGACACCGCGGACGTCCGGGCGCTCCGGAGCAGCCACGTCACCGTGACGCGCGGGGGCGCCGGGAGCGTGCGGACCTGCTCGGCGAGTGCTGCCTCGACGAAGACCTGGCCGTAGGCGTTCCCGGGCAGGTCCTCGAGCATGCGGGTCATCTCGGGGAGGTCGTCGACACTGCCGGCGATGAGGATGCGTTCGCTGGGCTGTCGCCGGGTCCGTGCCATGCGACAACGGTAAGGCAAGCCTTACCTCATCACAAGGGCGTCGCGGCGGTTCCCCCGAGACGCGCAGGTGCCACACCGAGTTCGTGGGCGAGGAAGGTCCACATCCAGGACAGGGCGACCGTGTTCGTCAGGTCCGGCACCCCCTGCGCGATCTGCGTCGCCACCCCGTCGCTGTACGCCGCGAGCTTGAGCGCCACGATCCCGGGCGACTCCGCGGGCGTGAACACCCCCGCCTCGACGCCCCGACGGACGACCCGGACCAGGCAGGCCTCCCACACGCGGATCCGCTCCGCGTACTCCGCCGCGACCTCGGGCCGCCGCACGACCGCCGTCCAGTAGTCCGACCAGATCCGCCAGTGCTGCCGCACCTGCTCGGTGTCCCCGAAGAGCGGTTCCACGAGCATGCGGATGCCGGCGACGGGGTCCGGCTCCGCGTCGACCGCGGCGACGATCGCCCCGTAGAAGCGCTCCGTCTCGAGCACGACGACCTCGTTGAGGATCTCCGCGACGCTGCCGAAGTGGTACGTGACGGTCCCGACCGAGACGTCCGCCTCGGCGGCGATGTCCCGCAGGCCGGTCGCCCCGACGCCGTTCCGGACGATCACGGCACGTGCCGCCTCGACGATCATCGCCCGCCGGACCTCGGGACGCTGCCGGACCCGTGTCTGCTCCGGCCCGCTCACGCCGAGGTCCTCGGCACCTCGTCGAGGAACGTGTGCTCGGCGACGAGCACCTCGGCGACGTCGGGACCACCGTCCCGGGCCCAGGCACGCACGGTGTTCCGGACGTGGAAGGCGTCGGCGTCCGCGGTGACCTCGGAGGCGGTCTCGAGCCGTGCGGCCCACTCCGGCTTCGCCAGGCCGATCGACCAGCGGGACGTCGCGCTGGCACTGGTCGGGTCGTCGGACCGGATGCGGTAGGTCTCGCGGGCGTCCTCGCTGAAGACGAGCCCGTCCGGGTACACGCGTCCGCCGCCGTACCCGGGGTCGACGTCGAGCGTCCACTCCCCCGACTCGACGTCGTGCGTGACGGTGCGCTGCGGCAGGACCTCGGTCGGCGCGACCCGTTCGATCGCGAGCGGCTCGGAGCGCTCCGGCTGCTCGAACCGCACGCCGTCGTCGCTGGCGCGTGTCCAGACCGGGAGCTCGACGCGTGAGGCGGCGGGGTCGATCGTGACGGTCGGTGTGACGCCGTGCGGCCAGACCCACGGCCAGTACGACGTCGACACGGCGATCCGGAGCCGGTGTCCCGCGGCGAACCGGTGACCGGTCGACACGAGCCGGACCGGCAGTGACGCCGCGGCGCCGGGCTCGAGCGGGTCGTCCCGGTCCATCCCGTCGCGCTTCGCGGCGTTGAGCACACCCCGGGTCACGAGGGTCGACGACCCGTCCGGCGCGACGTCGCACAGGCGCACGGTCACGGTGGCCCGCGGCTGGTCGCTCGTCACGGCGAGGTGGACGAGGACGGTGCCGAGCACGTCGACCGGCTCGTCGAGCGGCAGGTCGAAGCAGACCGAGCGGCCGTCCTCGGCGCGCTGGTCCGGTGGCAGGTCGGTGGCGTTGCCGAACGGGAAGAAGCGTCCGGCGTCGGCACCGGTGTGCTGCGGCGACCGGACGACGACCGCGCCGTCCGCGCCGCCGCGGAACCCGGCGAGGGGAACCGTGCGGGACGCGGTGGCGGACGACGGCCAGGCCTCGGCACCGACCCACCGGCCGCGGCGCGTCTCGTAGTGGGTCGCCGGCGGCTCGCCCTCGTTGATCCAGGCCCGGAGCGCGGGCTCCTGCTCGACGCCGGTGTCGACCCCGCGCAGCCAGCGGTCCCACCACCGCAGGGTCTCCTGCAGGAAGCCGATCGACGGCCCGGGTGCGAGGCCCCGGTCGGGGTACTGGTGCGACCACGGTCCGACGATCCCCTTGACCGGGGCGTCCACGTTGGCCACGAGCCGGAGCACGGCGTCGCGGTACGGGTCGGCCCAGCCGCCGACCGCGAGGACCGCGGCGCCGATGTTCCCGTACTCCTCCGCGGCGCTGCCGTGCCGCCAGTAGTCGTCGCGCTCCTGGTGGGACAGCCACACGGGCGTCATCGGGCGGTTCGCGTCGAGGCGGTCACGCCACCGGTCGACCCAGCCGGAGCCGACCACCTCGGGCCGCGGCGGCCGCGAGTTGAACGCGAACATCGTCGCACCCCACGCCGCCATGTCGATCCCGAGCACCGCACCGCCGACGTAGTGCACGTCGTTGTCGTACCGGTCGTCGGTCGAGCACACCGTCACGATCGCCTTCAGTGCCTCGGGTGCGCGGGCCGCGAGCTGCAGCGCGTTGAACCCGCCCCACGAGATGCCGAACATCCCGACGGCGCCCGTCGACCACTCCTGTGCGGCGAGCCACGCGATCACGGCCTCGCCGTCGCGGAGTTCCTGCTCGCTGTACTCGTCGTCGAAGAACCCGTCCGACGAGCCGGTGCCGCGGATGTCCACCCGCACCGAGGCGTACCCGTGCTGCGCGTACCAGGGGTGCCGCTCGGAGTCCCGCGGCGCGGTCCAGTCGTCGAGCCGGTAGGGCAGGTACTCGAGCAGCACCGGCACGGGGCCGTCGGGTGCCGCCGGGGACCAGATCCTCGTGTGCAACCGGACGCCGTCGGGCATCGGGATCCACTCGTCGCGGACGGTCACGCCGTCGGGCAGGGCCGGGTCCACCCCGAGTGCGGTGAAGCCGGTCATGCGTCCTCCCAGTTCCGGGTCAGGTGTCCGTCGCCGCGGTCGGTCCACCCCGGAGCCTCGCGCCACCGCGGCACGCCGTCGCCGACGTCGGGCAGCTCGGTGCTGCCGGGTTCGAGCGTCGCCGCGAGGAGCGTCGCCGTGTACGGGTGGTTCGGGCCGCCGAACACGGCCTCGGTCGGGCCGATCTCGACGATGCGCCCGCCGGTCATCACGGCGACGCGATCGGCCACACCCCGCACCACCGCGAGGTCGTGGCTGATGAACAGGCAACTCAGCCCGCGCTCGCGCTGCAGGTCGGCGAGCAGCGCGAGGATCCCCGCCTGCACCTGCACGTCGAGCGCGGTCGTGATCTCGTCGGCGATGACCAGGCGCGGCTCGGCGGCGAGGGCCCGGGCGATCCCGACACGCTGCCGCTGCCCGCCGGAGAGCTGCGCCGGCAGCCGGTCCGCGAACTCCGGCCCGAGGCCGACCTGGGAGAGCAGTTCCCCGACCCGCTCGCGCGACGAGGACCCGGTGAACAGCTTCAGCGGCCGCGCGATGGCGGCCCCGACGGTCCGGCGGGGGTTCAGCGAGGTGTCGGCGTTCTGGAACACGAGCTGCACCGCACGACGGAGGTCCGGGGACCGTCCGGCGATCGGCTCGCGCAGGTCTCCGCTCACGGTCCCGTCGTCGAACGAGAACGTGCCCGACTCGGCCGGGACCAGACCGGCCAGGGCCGTCGCGAGCGTCGACTTGCCGCTGCCGGACTCCCCCACGACGGCGAGCGTCTCGCGCGGCGCGATCGTGAACGAGACGCCGTCGACGGCGGCCGGCAGGCCGCGTCCGTAGCGGATCACCAGGTCCTCGGCGGTCACCACGGGACGGACGAGCGGTTCTGGGCCCACGCCGCCGGTTCCGGCGCGACGCGCCAGCGGCGGGCCGGCCGTGCCGGTGGGGAGAGGAACGGTCCGGCCGGCCCTGGAGGCGACCGTGGACGAGACGGTCGCCGTCTCGGGCACGTGGTCCGTTCCTCCTGGCCGGCGCCCGTCCGGCACCGCGGCCAGCAGGGCACGCGTGTACTCGTGCTGCGGGGCGGCGAAGAGCGCCGCCGTCTCGGCGTGCTCGACGACCTCGCCGTCGCGCATCACGGCGATCTCGTCGGCCATCGCGGACACGACGCCGAGGTCGTGGCTGACGAGCAGGACGGCCATGCCGAGCTCGCGGCCGAGGTCGGCGACGAGGTCGAGCACGGCGGCCTGCGTGACCACGTCGAGGGCGGTGGTGGGTTCGTCGAGGACCAGCACGCGGGGGCGCGCGGCCACGGCCATCGCGATCGCGACGCGCTGCTGCTGCCCGCCGGAGAGCTGGTGCGGGTACCGGCGGACGATCGTCTCCGGCGACGGCAGCCGCACGAGCCGGACGAGCTCGAGCACGCGCTCGGGGCCGTCGGGTTCGCCGTGGGCGCGGAGGGCCTCGCGGATCTGCTCGCCGACGCGCATCGACGGCGTGAGTGCCTGTCCGGCGTTCTGCGCGACCACCGACGCGGTGCCGCCACGGAGCGCCCGTCGGCCGGCCGGCGAGAGGGCGAAGACGTCCTCGCCGTCGATGTGCACCGTGCCGTGCTCGATGCGCGACCCGGTCCGGAGGTGCGCGAGCAGGGTGCGGGCGACGGTGGACTTGCCGCTGCCGGACTCGCCGACGAGCCCGAGGGTGCGGCCCGCCTCGATGGCGAACGAGACGCCGCGGACGACCGGCACGGAGCGCTTGCCGGCGGCGTACGAGATCGCGAGCCGATCGACCTGGACGATGCTCACGCGCTGACTCCCTTCGTCGCGCGGTCGACACCGAGCGACTTGCTCAGCCCGTCGGCCGCGAGGTTGAGGCCGACCACCAGGGTCGCGAGCGCCACGATGGGCGCGAGCGTGCCGAGGGGCACGACCGTGAGGGCGGTCCGGTTCTCCTGGACCATGAGCCCCCAGTCCGGTGTCGGCGGGTTCGCACCGAAGCCGAGGAACGACAGCGACGCCACGAGCAGCACGATCCAGGAGGCGCGCATCGCGTACTCGACGAGGACCACGTCGAGGACGTTCGGCAGGATCTCGCGGAACACGATGGACAGGGAGCGTTCGCCCCGGGCGCGCGCGGCCGTGACGTAGTCCTGCGTGATCACCGTCCGGGCCGCGCCGCGCACCACCCGGGTCACGGCGGGCGCGTAGACGATCGTCACGGCGAGGACGATCACCCAGAGCCCGGCGTCGAACACGGTGACGACGACGAGGAGCGCGAGGATCGACGGCACGCTGAGCAGGGCGTCCACGATCCGCATGACGACCTCGTCGAACCAGTTGTCGGCGTACGCGGTGACGCAGCCGAGGACGGTGCCGACCGCCACGGCGATCGTCGTCGCGAGGAAGGTCACGAGCAGGGCGTAGCGTCCGCCGTTGAGCGTCCGGGACAGGATGTCGCGGCCGTACTGGTCGGTGCCGAGCCAGTGCGTCCACGTCGGGCCGGCGAGCACGTCGGCGGAGTTCGTCGCGACCGGGTCGTGGCCGGCGATGACGGGGGCGAGGACGGCGAGCACGAGGTGCAGCGCGATCAGGCCGAGGCCGATGGCCAGCGCGGTGGAGCTGCGCAGGGGGGCGACGGCTGCGCCGATGACGTTCCGGGAACGCGGGGCGATGGCGGTCATGCTGCTGCCTTCCGGGTGGGGCGTGTGCCGGTGCGGCTCCGGGTGCGCGCCCGTCGCTGTCGTGTTCGGAGCTTCGGGTCGAGCACCAGCGCGACGAGGTCGGCCGCGAGGTTGCACACGACGTAGACGAGTGCGCTGAGGAGCGCGATCGCCTCGATCGTCGGCAGGTCGCGGTTGAAGACGGACTCGAGCATGAGCTTGCCCATGCCCGGGTAGTTGAAGACGTTCTCGACGACGACCACGCCGCCGAGCAGCCAGGCCACGTTGAGCGCCACGACGTTGAGCGTCGGCAGGAGCGCGCTCGGGACCGCGTGCTTCCAGACGACCCGGCGCATCGTCAGGCCCTTCAGCTCCGCGGTGGTCACGAACTCGGACGCCATCACGTCGATCGTCGAGGAACGGGCGGTCCGGACGATGTACGCGGCCATCGCCAGCGTCAGCACGATGATCGGCAGCCAGATCGTCGGCAGGAGCTCGCCGACCGTGGCGTCGCTGCCGCGCAGGACGACGGCGGGGAAGAGCGGCAGCCCGATCGCGAAGAGCAGCACGAGCACGGTGGCGACCATGAACTCCGGCACGCTCATCACGACGAGGCTGACGATCGAGATCACCCGGTCGGACGCACGGCCGCGGCGGACCCCGGCGATGACGCCGAGCGCGAGGGACAACGTGACGCCCACGACCATCGCGGGGACGGCGATGAGCATGCTGTTGCGGAACGCCGTGAACAGCGTCGGGGCGACCGGCTCCCCGCTGACGAGCGAGGTGCCGAAGTCGCCGTGCACCGCTCCGGCGAGCCACTGCAGGTACCGGAGCCAGACGTTCTGGTCGAGGCCGAGCGACTCCCGGAGCTGCTTGACGGCGTCGGGTGTGGCGTTCTGCCCGAGCAGCTGCTGCGCGACGTCGCCGGGCAGCGCCTGCACGGCGAGGAACACGAACAGCGAGGCGAGCACCACCGTGAGCACGGCGATGCCGAGCCGACGGAGGACGGGGACGAGGACGTCCGAGGGCTTGCTCGTGGTCGTCGTCATCGTCGCAGTCCGATCCGGAGGTAGTCGAACTCGAAGCCGTACTCCGAGTAGTTCACGACGTCGCGGGACAGCCCGACCAGGCGGTCGCCGAACATCGGGGTCATGTCCGCGCCGTCCTCGACCACGAGCCGCTGGGCGTCCTGGTACAGGGTCAGCCGCTTCGCGTCGTCCATCTCGGCGCGGGCGTCGTCGAGCAGCCCGTCGAACCGCTCGTTGGACCACGCGCTCTCGTTGTACGACGAGCCGGACCGGAAGATCTGGTTGAGCAGCTGGTCGATCGGACGGCCGGTGAACCAGTAGCTCACCATGAGCGGCTTCTGCATCCAGATCTGCGTGTAGTACGAGTCCGAGCTGGCGTTCTTCACCGTCAGGCGGATGCCCGCGTCCGCGACGGCGTCGCGGTAGGCGACGGCCATCGGGGTGAACACCGACTCGTAGCTCGACGTGTAGATCGACGCCCGGAGGTCCGACCGACCGGCGGCCCTGAGCAGCGCCTTCGCCTTGTCGGGGTCGTACTCGCGGTGGTCGTCCACGAAGGCGGCGAGCTGCGGCGGCACGGGGTTGTCCCAGCCCGGCGACCCGGTGCCCTGCAGGGCGGTGTCGACGATCGTGCGCGGGTCGTAGGCGAGCTTCATCGCCTGGCGGACCCGCGGGTCGCGGAACTCCTCGGAGGTGGCGAGCATCGGGATCGTGTACCACTGCGCGTTCTTCGAGCGGGCGATGGTCGCACGATCGGAGGCGGCGACGACCCGAGCCGTCGCGAAGTCGAGGTTCGTCTGCGAGATGAGGTCGATCTGCCCCGCGAGCAGGGCGTTCACCCGGGCGGTGGTGTCCTGGATCGAGTAGAAGTCGATGCCGTCGAGTGCGGGGCGGCCGGCGAAGTGGTCGTCGAACGCCTCGACACTGCCGGCACCCGCCGGAGTGAAGGACGACAGGCGGAACGGCCCGGTCCCGATGCCCGTCCGGCCGATGTCGGCGATCGCCCCGGCCGGCACGATGTAGCACTGGTACGCGGTGAGCAGCGACGGGAACTCCGCGTTCGGTTTCGTGAGGGCGAACCGCAGCGTGTACGTGTCGACGGCCGTCATCGAGCGGGCGTCCATCACCTCGCCGAGCACCCCGGCCTGCGGGCTGCCGGTCTTCTCGTCGAGGATGTGCCGGATGCTCGCGATCGCGTCGTCGGCCGAGAAGCGCGACCCGTCGTGGAAGCGCACGCCCCGGCGGAGGCGGAAGGTCCACTCCGTGCCGTCCTGGTTCGCCGACCACTCCTCGGCGAGGTCGGGCACGGTCCGGCCCTGCTGGTCGAGCTTGACGAGCCGGTTGTAGAGCGCGCCGAGGTACTCGTACGCGGACAGGGAGCTCGCCGAGTCGAGGGTCTCGGCGGCCGACGCGGCGGGTCGGGCGATCCGGAGTCGACCGCCGCTCCGGGCGGTGCCGGTGGCCGCGGCCTCGGGAAGGTCGGTGGTGCCGGCCGAGGCGCCGGAGCTGCACCCGGTGAGCGTCAGCAGGCCGAGGCCGGCGAGTCCGGCGGCGCCGGTGAGGAGCGCACGACGGCTCGGGCCGCGGGCGTTCCGGGGTTCGGGGACGATGGGCTGCATTCGGGGTGACCCCTCCTGGTAATCGTTCCGGTGAACGATAGAGGGCGGATCGTCCCCGGCCAAGCCCGACGCGACGGACGCCGGTCGCCCTCATGGGGCCCCGATCCGCACGGTGACCGCGATCGAGCGGTCTCCCGCAGCCGCACCAGAGGCACGGGAACGTTTACCAACCCGTTACACGAGCGCCTGTGCGAGGCGGGATGATCGACCAGAGCGGCGCCCGCGTGGTCGCCGGACACGCGACCGAGGAGCACCGATGGCGACGTTCACCCGAGGCTTCGGCGGTCGCCGTGACGACCGCGACGACCCGCGCATCCCACCGGGCCAGACACTCGTCCGCGACTGGCCCGTGCTGTCGGCCGGCGCCACCCCCGAGATCGAACCGTCCGACTGGAGCTTCTCGATCCGCACCGAGTCCGGCCTGCACAGCTGGACCTGGGACGAGGTGCAGGCGCTCGGCGTCGAGGACGTCACCGTCGACATCCACTGCGTGACGCACTGGACGAAGCTCGACATGTCGTGGCGCGGTGTCCCACTCGACCGGCTGTTCGCCGACGTCGAGACCTCGCTGGACTACTGCATGGTGCACAGCTTCGGCGGGTACACGACGAACGTGCCGCTCGACGAGCTCCTCGACGGTCAGGCGTGGATCGCGTTCGAGGCCGACGGAGAACCGCTCACCCCCGAGCACGGCGGTCCCGCACGCCTGCTGGTCCCCCACCTGTACTTCTGGAAGAGCGCGAAGTGGGTGCGCGGCATCGTCATGCAGTCCGACGACGAACCCGGCTTCTGGGAGAACGCCGGCTACAACCTGCACGGCGACCCGTGGAAGGAAGAGCGGTACTGGTGAGCGCGGTGGAGGGCCTGGAGGAACGGATCACCCCGCCGACGTCGGCTGCCCTCCGGCGGCGGCCGGCCTGGCACGCCGCGACGGTCGCCGCCGTCTCCCCCGAGACCCCGAACGCCAGGCGGATCGTCCTGGACGTCCCGACGTGGCCGGGCAACGACCCCGGCCAGCACCTCGACCTCCGCCTCACCGCCGAGGACGGCTACCAGGCGTCCCGCTCCTACTCGATCGCCTCCTCCGGCGCGACGACGTCGGTCGTGCTCGCGGTCGACCGGGTCGAGGACGGCGAGGTCTCGCCCTTCCTGGTGGACGCCGTCCAGGTCGGGGACGCACTCGAGGTGCACGGACCGCTCGGCGGGTGGTTCGTCTGGCGCCCGGGCGTGTCGGAGCGGCCGGTGCAGCTCATCGCCGGCGGTTCGGGGATCGTCCCGCTCGCCGCGATCGCGAGCGCGCACGCCGACGCCGGTGACGCCGCACCGTTCCGGCTCCTCTACGCCGTGCGCACGCCGGAGGACGTGTTCTTCCGCACCGAGCTCGCCCGTGCCGAGGCCGCCGGGGTCGACACCACCGTCGTGTACAGCCGCCGTGCCCCGGACGGTGCTGCGGTCCCGGCCGGCCGACTCACCCGGGACGCCGTGGCCGCAGCGGTGTTCCCGCCGGACGCCGGCGCCCTCGTGTACGTCTGTGGGTCGACGCCGTTCGTCGAACAGGTGCTGACGTGGCTCGGCGAGCTCGGGCACGACACGACCGACGTCCGCGCCGAGCGGTTCGGAGGCAGCGCATGACCGTGCTCGACGGCAACGCGTTGGCCGGGGTGCTCATCGGGTTCCTCGGCTCGGACCCCACGGTGGCCGCGCTCCGGTGCTCGGGGTGCAGGACGGTCGGGGCGCTCGCGGGCACCCGGGTGCACGCCAGCCCGATGGGCTTCGTCGCGCGGTGCCCGCACTGCGACGACGTGCTCGTCACGGTCGTCGGCGCCCCGGGCGGACCGTGGGTCGGCATCCCTGGTGCACGGGTGGCACTCGACGCCGACTGACGGCGTCCATCCGGGCGGAGTGCAAGCGACACGCCGAGCATGTGCGAGGAGATGCGGGATCCGTGCGGGAAACCGCACGGTCCGGGATCCGACCCATCCGGACGGGGCGCCGCTCCGGATCACCCGATGGGCGCCGACCGGACCACCCATCCGCCGGCGCTCGTGAGGGCACGGTGGCCCGCGCGTCCGAGGGGCGCGGGCACCCGAAGCCTGCGCCCCACGGACCGGATCCGGCCACCAGCCCGGACGACGAAGGCCCCGGTCGAGTGACCGGGGCCTTCGCAGTTCCGAGCGGATGACGAGATTCGAACTCGCGACCCTCACCTTGGCAAGGTGATGCGCTACCACTGCGCCACATCCGCGTACACGAGAACACTACCAGGCCGAGGGAGTTCGATCACACCATGAGCTACGTGCACGACAACCCCGGCGGTACCGAGGCCCACGGTGTGGACCTCGTCGACGGCGACGAACCAGCGGCGCGGATCCTCGTGCACGGCGACCTGCCGACGACGATCGAGCACGAGGGCCGGACCTGGCTGTCCTCCGGCGAGAGCCACGACGACGGCGACGACCAGGCGCCCCCGATCGCGATCTACCGGCCGGTCGGCTGAGCAGTGACCACCGCTCTGGAGGACGTCGTCGCCCTCTTCGAGTACGCCACCACGCGCCTCCTGGACCGCGTCGCGGGCCTGACCGACGACGAGTGGGCCTGGGAGCCGATCGGGGACGAACCGCGCGTGTCGATCCGCTGGCGGCTCGACCACATCGCCGAGACGCTCGACGAACCGCGCAACCGGGAGTTCCTCGGCGCCGGACCGTCCGACGAGGCGGCACCCGTCCCCGCGGCGTCGGCGGATGCGGCAGTCGCCGCCGTCTGCGAAGCCGCCGCCCGCTTCGCCGCGCTGGCCCGTGGGCTCGGCGACTCGGCGTCCGAGCCCCTCGGCCCGGTCGCGGGTCCGTACGGCGCCGACAGTCGGCTCTCGTTCGTCCTGCACGTCGTCGACGAGCTCGTGCACCACGCAGCCGAGGTCGCGCTGCTCCGCGACCTCCACGCCGGCTGGGAGCGTGCACATCGGGTGGCCCCACACTGACGGCACGGTGTCACCAGGGTGGACCGCGGAACCCCTCGGTCACCCTGGGGAACCGCCGAGGGAGACCCCATGACGAACCCATCCGAGGCGGCCACGACACCCCTCGCACTCACGAGCGTGGTGGCCTCCGGCCTCCCCAGCGAACTCGGCAGCCCCGCGGCAGCGAAGTACTACGACGTCCCGGCAGTCTTCAACCGTCGACCAGACGCCACCGAGACCACGGCGCTGCGCGGTGCCGACGGACACGCCCGGCTCGCCGCAGCCGGGTACCCCGACGTGACGCTCGACGTCCAGGACCGCCGCCTGGTGATCGGGCACACGAACCTCGGGCAGCTCGAACGCGGCCTCGCCACCGCCGTCGCGACGATCGTCGACACCGTCAGCCGCGCGTCGCTGGCCGAGAAGGAGGTCGCGCGGGACGCCGCACGGGCCGACTTCGACGACCGGACGGCCCGAGCGCAGGACGTGACACGGGCAGCGGAACGCATCCGCTTCGTCCCGGACGCAGCACGGGTGCACTAGGGTCTCGGAAAACGGACAATGCATCGACGGCCGGATGGACCGTGCGACGGATCGCACGACGGCGGACGACCGAGAACGGTGTCACCCATGGATCAATTCGCTGCTGCAGCGGCCGCCATGCAGGCCGCGCCGGAGGGTACCGACCTGTGCCCGCCCTTCCTCGCCACCCTCCCCGTGACGAGCGTCGGCATCTCGACGCTCGGCGACCCGTTGGGCTCGATGACGGTGTGCGCGAGTGACGCGATGGCGGAGCGGGTCGACGAGATCCAACTCGACCTCGGCGAGGGACCCTGCTGGCAGGCGCTCGAGACCCGACGCCCCGTCCTCGAGGCCGATCTCACCGCCACGACGACCGCGACCTGGCCCGTCGCACTCGAGGAACTCCTCCGTGCCGGGGTCGGTGCGCTCTTCTCCTTCCCGATGCGCATCGGCACGATCCCCGTCGGTGCCGTCGACCTCACGGTGGGCGAGGAACGGACCCTGACCCGCGGGCAGGTCCAGGGGGCGATCGAGCTGAGCACGGTCGCCGCTCGGCGTGTCCTCCGGGACGCCCTGCTCGCCGCTGCCGCCGACGGGCGCGCGGACATGGAGCCCGGACGATACTCGAGGCGAGAGGTGCACCAGGCCACCGGTATGGTCGCAGCCCAGCTCGGCATCAGCGTCCAGGACGCCCTGCTCGTCCTGCAGGCCCACGCGTACGCCACCGAACGCACCGTCCGCGACGTCGCCGCGGACATCATCGAACGCCGACTCGACCTCGCCCGGCCGTACGGTTCCGAGACCTAGGGAGTACGAACCATGGCACCGACCCGCGAGCACCGACTCGTCGACACCTTCGTCGCCCTGACCGACATCCTCGTCGACGACTACGACGTGGTCGAACTCCTGCAGAACCTCGTCGACAGCGTCGTCGACATCTTCGACGCGTCCGCCGCCGGCATCCTGCTCGTCAACCAGTCGCAGGAGCTCGAGGTCCTCGCGTCCACGAGCGACCGGTCGAGCTTCCTCGGACTCCTGCAGCTCGACGCCGGCGAGGGCCCCTGCGTGGAGTGCTTCGCCACCGGGCGCCCGGTCTCGGTGCGCGACCACGCCGAGATGGAACGTCGGTGGCCGACGTTCGCCGCGGCCTCGGCCGAGTCCGGCTACGCCTCGGTCCACGCCATCCCGATGCGCCTCCGCGACACCACGCTCGGGTCGCTCAACCTGTTCCGCGAGACCGAGGGCGCCCTGAACCGCGACGACGCCCTCGCCGCCCAGGCGCTCACGGACGTGGCCACGATCAGCATCCTGCAGCAGCGGTCGCTCGAACACGCCAACCTGGCGCAGCAGCAGCTCCAGCGCGCGCTCGACAGCCGGATCGTCATCGAGCAGGCGAAGGGCTTCCTCGCCCAGACGCACCGGATCGACATGGACCAGGCCTTCGCGAAGCTGCGCGCCCACGCGCGGTCCAACCAGGAGCTGCTCGCCGACGTCGCGCGCGCGGTCGTGGAGCGGCGACTCGTCATCCCCTGAGCCGCGCAGGTCGCTCCGCGTAGCGTGCAGGACACCACGTAGCCCCGGTCCCCGGTTACAGCGTCACCGCTGCACCCAGGAGGACACCATGGTCGACGACACGACCGCACCGGTCGGCTACCGGAAGACCACACCGCGCGACGGCCGGCCCGACACGACGTCGACCTACACCGCGCTGCTCGCCCAGGTCCGCACCGCCGGACTCCTCGGTCGTCGGACCGGCTGGTACTGGGGGCTCGTCGCCGTCCTCACGGCGCTGCTCGTCGCCACGGGCACCGCGTTCGCCGTGCTCGGCGGCTCGTGGTGGCAGCTCGTCGTCGCGGGGGTGCTCGGACTGCTCTTCACCCAGTTCGCGTTCCTCTCGCACGAGGCCGCACACCGGCAGGTCTTCGCCAGTCACGACTGGAACGACCGTGCCGCACGGTACGTCGGCACGTTCCTGACCGGCATCAGCTACGCCTGGTGGATGAACAAGCACACCCGGCACCACGCGAACCCGAACACGGTCGGCAAGGACCCGGACATCTCGTTCGACGCGATCTCGTTCCGGGCGGAGGACGCGCGGAGCCGCACCGGCTTCCTGCACGTCCTCGTCCGGGTGCAGGGGTGGGCATTCTTCCCGATGCTCCTCGTCGAGGGCGCGAACCTGCACTGGCAGTCGATCCGCACCTACACGGGACGCGGCGCCGTCAAGCACCGCTGGGCCGAGGGGTCCGTCTTCGCCGGACGCTTCGTGCTCTACGTCGGCGCGGTCTTCTGGGTCCTGCCGATCGGCATTGCGTTCGCGTTCCTCGGGGTCCAGCTGGCGGTGTTCGGGTTCTGCATGGGGATCGCGTTCGCGCCGAACCACAAGGGCATGCCGATCATCGAGGCCGGACGCCGGGTCGACTTCCTCTCCCGCCAGGTGCTGACCTCCCGCGACATCAGCGGCGGGCGGTGGGTCGAGTTCTTCATGGGCGGGTTGAACCACCAGGTCGAACACCACCTCTTCCCGAGCATGGCCCGGCCGAACCTCCGTGCGGCGCGGAACCTCGTCCGCCGGTACTGCGACGAGCAGGGGGTGCCGTACACCGAGACGACCCTCGTGCACTCCTACGTGATCGTCGTGCGGTACCTGAACGAGGTCGGCCTGGCGGCGAGCGATCCGTTCGCCTGCCCGGTGGTCGAGCGCTTCCGGGCCCCGTGACCGTCGGCGGTCCCCGCTAGGGTCCGGGCGTGATCACACGCACCACCGGTCAGGGTCGCCCGCTCGTCGCCGTGCACGGCTTCGGCATCGACCACCGCATCCTGCTCCCCCTCGAGCACGCCGTCGCGGACGCGCCGTGGCGCTGGGTCCACCTCGACCTGCCGTGGGTCCGCGAGTCGCCGGGGTACGACCCCTCGGCCTCGAGCGCGCAGGACGTCGCCGACGCCGTCCGGGAAGCGGTCCGTGCGCACCTGGGCGACGAGCCGTTCGCGATCGTCGGCAACTCGTTCGGCGGCATGGTCGCGCGCTCCGTCGCGCACGAGCTCCGCAGCCAGGTGCTCGGCCTCGCCACGATCGTCGGCGTCGTCGAACCGGACCACGCACGCCGACGAGTGCCCCCGCGACAGGTCGTCCTCCCCGATCCGGCCGTGGTCGCCGCGGCCGAGCCCGGTGCTGCCCGCGACGACTTCGCCGCGCTCAGCGTCGTCCAGACCACCGCGACGCTCGAGGCGTACGAACAGTCCGTGCTCCCCGGCCTGCGCGCCGCCGACCAGGCCGTGGTCGACCGGATCGCGTCCGACTACGCGCTGCGCACCGAACCCGAGGCGCTCCACCCCGATCCGTTCACTGCACCGACACTGCACCTCTTCGGCCGTCAGGACGACGTGGTCGGGTACGAGGACGGCTGGGCGCTGCGCGACCACTACCCCCGCGCGACGTACGCCGTGCTCGACGCGGCGGGGCACAACGCCCACCTGGAACGTCCGGCCGTCGCGGCGGCACTGTTCCGCGACTGGCTCGACCGGATGGCCTGAGCCGGGGCGTCCGCCGCCCAGCCGCCGAGGACTACCGTCGAGCCAGGTGACCCCAGCCCACGGCCGCCGGAACGATCCCATCGTCCAGCGACCGGAAGCACCATGACCTCCCTCTCCAGCACCGAGCACGCCGAGACCGACGACGTCCGCTGGGCGGCGGTCGATCCGCGGACCTGGGAGGCGCGGTGCGGCTCCGTCGTGATCGGCACGGTGGTCTTCGGGTCGCGGTACGTCGTGCGGCTGCGGGACGGCGACATGACCGGCTTCCACACCAGTCTCGAGAGCGCGAAGGCGCAGCTCGAGGCGTGGGTCCGCTGGCAGTCGGGGCCTCCCGGCGAGCTCTGAGAGGCTGGGTCGGTGCACATCACACTCGACTCCACGACCGCGACCGACGTCGTCACCGACATCCGGTTCCCCGAGGGCAACCGGTGGCACGACGGCAGGCTCTGGTACTCCGACATGCACACGGGCGAGGTGTTCTCGCTGCGCACCGGCCCGGGCGCGCAGCCCCGGCTTGAGGCCACGGTGGACGGGCAGTCCTCGGGCCTCGGGTGGCTGCCCGACGGCCGGTTGATCGTCAGCGCGATGGAGTCCCGCACGGTCGTGGCCGTGGGCGAGGACGGCGCGGCCGAGGTGTTCGCCGACCTGTCCGGGGTCGAGTCCTCGCTGCTCAACGACCTGGTCGTCGACGACGCGACCGGCCGCACCTACATCGGCGCCTTCGGCTACGACCTCTACGGCGGTGAGGAGCTCCGCCCCGGCCCGCTCTGGGTGATCGACACCGACGGGTCGCACCGCCTCGCCGCGGACGGTCTCGTCTTCCCGAACAGTGCGAACGTCCTCCCGGGGACCCGCACGCTCGTGGTCAGCGAGACGTGGGGCGGTCGTCTGACGGCGTTCGACATCGAGCCCGACGGTTCCCTGACCGGACGACGCGAGTGGGCGGCGCTCCCCGCCGGCACCACGCCGGACGGCAGCACCGTCGACCGCGACGGCGCGGTCTGGGTCTGCTCCGTCGACACGGGCGAGTTCTTGCGGGTCGTCGAAGGCGGCACGGTGACGGACCGCATCGAGGCCCCGGGTCGGTGTGCGATCGACTGCGCGCTCGGCGGCGAGGACGGGCGCACGCTCTACCTCGCGACCGCCGACAGCTACGACCCCGCCGTGACGGCACGGACCCGGGCCGGTCGGATCAGTTCCGTGCGTGTCGAGGTCCCGGGGTGGTGATGGCGACCGGTCGGTCGTGACGCCGCGCGGAGATCGCTCCGTGCGGCCGCGGGGTCGCGTCGTCGGCGTCTCGGGTGACCGTCTCGACGACGTCGAAGCCCGCTGCGGAGACCGCTGCTGCCAGGCGGTCCACCGACCACCGGTGGGCGGTGGTGACCGCGTGGTCGAACGGCTCCACGTCCGGTCCGGTGGGGAACCCGACGAGCAGCCGGCCGCCGGGGCGGAGGACCCGCGCGAACTCCTCGAGCGGACGTCGCAGGGCAGCCGGGTCGTGGTGGATCAACGAGTACCAGGCCAGGACGCCTCCGAGGCTCTCCGGCTCGTCGGGGAGCGCGTCGACGTCCGCGACCGCGAACGGGACGCCCGGGTGCGCCTGCCGGGCGTGCGCGACGAACTCCGGGACACGGTCCACACCCCGTGCGTCGTGACCGAGCGAGGCGAGCTGTGCGGTCCAGTGTCCGGGGCCGCACCCGGCGTCGAGCAGGGGTCCGTCGACGGTCGACGCCCACGCCGTCACCAGCGCCGCGTCGGCCGCGTGGACGGACGTCATCGACCCCAGGTGCTCGATGTACTCGACGGCGCGACGCGAGTACGCCGACGTGACGGGATCCGGGTCGCCGGGACGCACCATCACCACGTCGACGTCGTCCTCGTGGTCACGGACGAACCCGTGCCGCTCGTAGAGCCGCTGTGCCGCACTCCCCTGCAGCACGATGAGTCGCGTCTCCCCGGCGTGCGGCTCGGCCAGCACGGTCCGCAGCACCGTCGACCCGATGCCGCGCCCCTGCAGGTGCGGCGCGAGGTAGAGGTGCTCGATCCACCGGTCGCTGCCGTCGACCCGGACCGTGACGGAGCCGACGTCGGTACCGTCGACCACGATGACCCGCGTGCTGTCGGGCAGGAAGCCGCGCCGCAGCCGCTCCCGGACGCGCACGTCGTCGTACCGGCCGAGTCGGCGGAGGTCGGCTCGGAGCACCTCGGCCCGGAGCTCGGCGACCCACTCCACGTCGTCGGGGGTACCGGGGCGCAGCGAGATGTCCATCCCCGCCATCGTACGGTCGCCGGACACGCCGTAGCCTGGCCGCGTGGCACCTTCGCGAGCGGTCGGGTTCGACCTCGACGGAACCCTCTTCGACCACCGGGGCGCCGCCCGCACCGGCGCGGAGCAGTTCCTCACCGGGCTGGGCGTCACCGTCACCCCGTCGGTGCTCGACGCCTGGTCCGCCGCCGAGGACGAGCACTTCGAGCGCTGGCGCTCCGGCGAGATCGGCTTCCAGGAGCAGCGGCGCGAGCGGCTCCGGACCGTCCTGCCCCCGCTCGGGATCGTGCTCCCCCACGACCCCGACGCTCTGGACAGCGTGTTCGAGCGGTACCTCGACGCCTACCGCGCCGCCTGGCGTGCGTTCCCGGACGTTGTGCCGCTGCTCCGCGAGCTCCGGACGCGCGGCTACCGCCTCGGGCTGCTGACGAACGGGTCCGCCGCGCAGCAGTCCGAGAAGCTGGCCGCGACCGGACTCGACACCGCCCTCGACGTGGTGTGCATCTCGGAGCGCATCGGCGTGCAGAAGCCCGACGAGGGAGCCTTCCACGCGCTCGCCGACGCACTGGGGGTGTCCGCGTCGGCGTGCCTCTTCGTCGGGGACGACCCGGTCCGCGACGTCGCCGGAGCCCGGTCCGCGGGGATGCGCACCGTCCTCGTCGACCGGTACGCCGAGGGTGCACCCGAGGTCCGGCACCAGGTGCTGTCCGCGCTCGGCGAGTCCTGAACGACGCGTCGTCCGGGTCGGCTCGCGCCGTTCCCTAGGCTGGTGCGATGCGCTCCCTGACCCGGCTCGACGACTGGACGGCAGACGAGGTCGAGGAGGTCTTCGCCCTCGCGGACGCGTACCGCACCGGTCAGGGGCCGACGACCGACGGCTCCGCGGTGATGTTCTTCCCCGCGACCAGCCTGCGCACGCGGGTCACGTTCGAGCGCGGAGCCGCGACGATGGGACTGCAGCCGATCGTCTTCCCGGACACCACGCTCGACAAGCCCGAGGCGCTCTCGGACGTCGCCGGCTACCTGGCCTCGTGGGCGGACGTCCTCGTCGTCCGCCACCACGACCTCACCGTCGTCGAGGGCCTCGCGGCTGCCGGAGCACTCCCCATCGTGAACGCGATGACCGACGAGAACCACCCGTGCGAGGTGCTGTCCGACCTGTACGCCCTGCGGCGGGAACAGCGCGACCTCGGCACGCTGCGCTTCCGTTTCGTGGGCGCCGACGGCAACATCGCCCGGGCGTGGCAGGAGGCCGCACGTGTCCTGCAGCTCGACCTCGTGCAGTGCTGCCCCGCCGACCTCGCGACCCCCGGAGCCGCGTGGACGGACGACCTCGCGACCGCGATCCGGACGGCCGACGTCGTCATCACCGACGGGCCCGGGCGGCATGCCGAGGCGCTCGAGCCGTTCCGGGTCACTGCGGACCTGCTCGACACCGCACCGGCCGGCGTCCGCTTCGCCCCGTGTCCGCCGTTTGTGCGCGGACGGGAGGTCAGCGCGGACGCCGTGGCACACCCGGCCTTCGTGGGTCACGGGTTCAAGGGGTCGCTGCTGCCGGTGCAGCAGGCCGTGCTGGCGCACTGCATCGGTCTCGCCTGATCCGGCCCACTCCCTACCGCTCGACTCGCACGGGAGCACGGCCCGACCGACCAGCCCGGACCCGGAGACATCGCACGGAGAGCGCGATGCCCACTCCGTCGAGCAGGACGAGGAGACCGAGCGCAGCGTGTGCGACCACCCAGAGCGCAGCATCGTGCGGCAGCAACTGCGACGGGTCGAACGCACCGGTCGACTCCGAACGGTCGACCGCCTGGTCGTGAGCCTCCGTGTACAACGCGAAGAAGGCGACGAACGCCGCGTTGAACACGGCCGCAAGCCCCCAGATCACCGAGACCGTCACCCGGGAGAGCGGCCGGGGCGTACCGACGTCGGACATGGGGCAACCGTAGACGGGAACGACCGGGCGACCGGCAGGGGAACCGCATCCTGGCGTGAGCGTCCTCGAAGGGACGGAACGACGAAAGCCCCCGGTTTTCCGGGGGCTTTCTCGTGGTGGGCGATACTGGGATCGAACCAGTGACCTCTTCCGTGTCAGGGAAGCGCGCTACCGCTGCGCCAATCGCCCAGAGGAGTGTGGAACTGGAGGTGGGGACGGGATTCGAACCCGCGTGGACGGCTTTGCAGGCCGCTGCCTAGCCTCTCGGCCACCCCACCATCGAGGTTCACGTCTCCGTGAGTACCCGAACGGTGGGATACCCTCTGGTGAGTCGTGACGTTCCGGAGAACACCACACTCGAGCGGATGACGAGATTCGAACTCGCGACCCTCACCTTGGCAAGGTGATGCGCTACCACTGCGCCACATCCGCAATTGTCTGACCCGCTGTCGCGGCGACGACGTAAACTCTATACGAACCCGGGGGCATCCACCAAAATCCTCCTTGTTCACCGGGCGTGTCCCCCGTGTTCATGCGGATCGGGCGGGTTCCACCGCCCGCGCCACACCCGGGACGCGCGCTGTGTTCGGCACCGGCCCCGGCATCCGCTACTATCGACTGGCACGCACAGTGCAGGGGGCGATTGGCGCAGTTGGTAGCGCGCTTCGTTCACACCGAAGAGGTCATCAGTTCGAGTCTGGTATCGCCCACCCACCCGCAAGAGCCCGGCGCAACAGCGTCGGGCTCTTCGCATCTGTTGAGACAGTCACCAGCCAGATCGGACGAAGGGGCGCATGACCGACGTCGACCTCGAGTTCGCCCGGGTCCGGGCAGTCCTCGACCGTCCGACCCTCCGGCTGATGTCCCGGCCGACCAGCGCCGTCGTCCTCGCCGTGTTCCGCACGGTGTTCGACCGCGACGTGCAGTACGTCCCCGCGGACCGGATGCACCTGCAGGTCGAGGAGCACGTCGCACGGCTCCAGGCCGCCGGCGCGCGCACCCCCGCGAGCGAGCAGGCGGAGCAGCCCGAGCAGGACGCCCGACCGAACGGCCGCGCCCTCTGCCGCGAGTGGGTCGCCGCGCAGTGGCTCGTCCGCTCGAACTCCCCCGACGGCGACGAGCAGTACTCCCTGACGAGCCACGCGCTCGAGGCCCTGTCCCTCGTCGACGCCCTGTCGTCCGACCGGGCGCTCATCAGCGAGAGCCGGCTCGCGATGATCGTCGACGCCGTGCACCGCTGGGCCGCCCGCGCCGAGCCCGACCCCGACGTGCAGATCCGCCGCATCGACGCGCAGATCGCCGAGCTCCAGGCCGAGCGGGAGCGACTCGAACAGGGTGACGTGGACACAGTGGACGACGCCCGGATGCGCGACGGCTACACGAACATCTCCGACCTGATCCGCCAGCTCCCGAGCGACTTCAAGCGCGTGGAGGAAGCGGTGGCGACGATGCACCGCTCGATCGTCGAGGACTTCCGGCAAGAGGTCCGTCCGATCGGCGAGATCCTCGACGACTACCTCGCCCGCACGGACAACCTGATGCAGGCCACCCCCGAGGGCCGTGCGTTCGAGGGGGCGTTCGAACTGCTCCGCGACGACGCCCTGCTGCTGCGGCTCCGAGACGACATCGCGACGATCCTGGCCCACCCCTTCGCGGACTCCCTCGGGGCGTCCGAGCGCCGGGCCTTCCGCAACACGGTGGTCATCCTCCGCCAGGGCATCGAGGACGTCCTCGCCCAGCGACGACAGCTCACGGCGACCCTGCGCGACCAGATCGTCGCGCACGACGTCGCCCGCGACCGTGAACTCGACGCCGTCATCCGGTCGATCGAGCGCGGACTGGCGACCTGGATGGAGCAGGGGTCGGCGCGCGACCGGCTGCCCCTCGGCCTCCTGCCGGCGACGGCCGAGGTCGGCACGCTGCGCGAACGGTTCTACGACCCGGACGCCGAGTCCGTGCCGCCCGCGATCGAGGAGCCGGACGACGACGTCTTCGAGGAGCTCGACGTGGAGACGCTCCGGCGACACGGCGGACCGCTCCTCACCGAGCTCCGCGCGGCACTGCGCTCCGCCGAGGCCGACTCCAGCGTCGACGCCTTCCACGGCCTGCCACCGGAGCAGCGACGCCCGGTCGAGCTCTTCGGGCTCGCACACCTCCTCACCGGTCACGAGGACTTCGAGTCCGCCACGCACCTCGCCGAGCACCGGACGGTCCGTCCCGACGGCAGCCCGGTCACCTTCCACATGCCGACCGCGGCGCTCACCGACGAGCGTCACGACCGGACGCCAGACACGACGAACGACGAACACGCACAGGAGGCGCGGTGAGCGACACGACGCCGGCACCGGTCGACGAGACGGTCCCCTACGACGACCCCGCACCCGTCCCGCAGGACGACGAGCGCGACGAGACGAGCTTCGCCCTCTTCGAGGGCGACGAAGGCCGACTGGACGACCGGCAGCGCCGTGCCCTCGTGGCCCTGCTCCGCAACTCCTACGTCAGCGCACGGACGCACGCCGACGAGTGGCGCGCCGTGCTCGACGCGGAGTACCAGCTCCGCTCGCGCCTCAACGACCTGTTCCTCGAACTGCACGTGGACCGCGACCGCGAGGTCGCCTGGAAGCGTCAGGCCCGCTCCGAGAGCCAGCGCCGCGGCTTCCCCACCCTGCTGCGCGACGTCCCGTACACGCGCGAGGAGACGATCGTCCTCGTCTACCTGCGCATGCGCCTCCGTGCCGACACCCGCCCGGGCCCGGACCAGGTCGTCGTCGACCGCTCCGAGATCCTCGGGCACGTCGCCGGGTTCCGCCCCGCGACGGCGACCGACCGCACCCGTGACGAGGGCCGCGTGGCGAAGGCGGTCGAACGCCTCGTGACCGCCCGGATCCTGCTGAAGACCAGCGACCCGGACCGGTTCCGGGTCGCGAGCGTGGTGGAGGTGCTGCTCCCGCTGGAGCGGCTGCGCGACCTCGACACGTGGTTGGCGAGCACAGCGTCGCGGACCGCCACCGCGCCCGGGGACGCGACCACCCCGGACGGCGAGCCGACCGACGGGGACGACCCGTCCCTCCTGGCCGACGAGACCGACACCGACGACGAAGGCGAGACGGAAGCGTGACCGACACCTTCGAGATCCCGGCCTTGTTCGACACGGTCGCGCAGTGGCGCGCCGAGTCGATGCAGGTCGTGAACTGGGGCGGCTTCCACGGCCACCGCCAGGTCGAGCTGTCCGGCACCGCAACGCTCATCTCGGGCGCGTCCGGCACCGGCAAGTCGACGCTGATGGACGCGTACCTCGCCGTGATGATGCCGTCGGACGTGCCGTTCAACGGCGCGTCGAACGACGCCACCACCGGGCGCGCGCGCAGTGCCGACCAGCGGAACCTGCTGACGTACCTGCGCGGCAAGGTGGACACCCGTCGCGACCCCGAGTCCGGTGCCCTGCGCGACGTGAACCTCCGCGGCGACGACCAGACCACGTGGGGTGCCGTCGCGGTGACGTTCCGGAACGACGACGAGCGGCGCTTCACGGTGCTGCGCGCGTACATCGTGCCGAAGCGTGCGCGGGGCGTCGGCGACATCCAGATGACCATGGCGACGGTGGACGACACGTTCGACCTGCGCCGGCTCGAGGAGTTCGTGCCGACGCGGTTCCACCACCTCGAGCTCACCGGACGCGTGCCGGGGCTCGTCATCCGCGACACCTACCAGGAGCTCGCGTACACGCTGCAGACCCGCCTCGGGATCGGTGACTCCGGCGGCGGCAACCGGGCGATGCGGCTCCTCGCGCGCATCCAGGCCGGGCAACACCTGCCGACCGTCGACGCCCTGTACAAGTCGCTCGTGCTCGAGACGCCGGGCACGTACGAGGCCGCCGACCGTGCCCTCGCGCACTTCTCCGCCCTCGACGAGGCGTACGAGGCGATGGACACCGAGGAGCGCAAGGTCCGCATCCTCTCCCCCATCACCGAACTGCACGCCGAGATCGCGCGCTCGAGGGCCGCGGCCGAGGCGCTCGACGGGATCGCGACCGGCGCCGAGGTCTCCCCGTTCGCGCACTGGACCGCATCGCGCAAGCGCGCGCTCCTGGACGCCGAGGTGGACCGCAACGGGCGCGAACGCACGGCTGCCCGCGCCGAGGTCGCCGCGGCGGAGGCCCGGCACGCCGCGGTCGAGATCGAGCTGCGCGATGCCGAGGCCCGGCTCCGCGACCAGGGCGGGAACGCGCTGGCGCAGCTCGAGGACCGCATCGACCGTCGGACGCGGGAGCGCGACGCCGTCGTCCGCACCCGGGCGACGTTCGACGAGCGGACGGCCGTGCTCGGGTCGCCCGTGTCCACCGAGCAGTCCTTCACCGCCGCGCAGCGGGCGTCGCACGAGTTCCTCGGCACCTACCCCGCGTCGCGCGCGGAGCTCGACGAGCGCCGTGACGCCCTGACCCGCGAGGAGTACCCGCTCCTCGACCGCGAGCGGTCCCTCCGCCAGGAGCGTCAGTCGCTCGAGCACCGACAGGGCGCCATGCCGCTGCCGATGCACGAGGCCCGACTGGCGATGGCCCGTGCCGCCGGCATCGACCCGTCCGAGCTGCCCTTCGTCGCCGAACTGCTCGACGTGCTGCCCGGCGAGGAGCGCTGGCGCACGGCGATCGAGTCCGTCCTGGCGCCCGTCGCCCGCACGCTCCTGGTCGACCAGGACCGCCTCGCCGACTTCAGCGAGGCGATCGACGCGCTCCGCCTGCCGGTGCGCGTGCAGTTCGAGGGCGTCCCGACAGGGCCGCACATCGACGTCGACGGCGACCCGTCCATGGTGTCCGGCAAGCTCGCGATCAAGCAGTCGCCGTTCAGCACCTGGGTGCGCGAGCGCATCGAGTCCGACCGCACCGACGCCCGGTGCGTCGGGTCCGCCACGGACCTCGGCGGCGGCGGTCGGCGCGTCACCGAGTCCGGGCAGCTCCGCGACGGTCGACGCGGTGCCCACGGCGACCGGCGTCAGGCGAACGTCATCGGCTTCACGAACGAGGCGCGGGTCGCCTCGGTGGAGCAGGAGCTGGCCGCGATCGCCGAGGACCTCGCCACGCTCGAGGCCCGGCGAACCGACGTCGCGCAGGACATCACGGCGCTCGACGTCCTCCGCGCGGCGCACCAGCACATCGTCGACGTCACGTGGGAGGCGATCGACGTCGTCGGGCTCGAGGACTCGCTCGCCCGCCTCGACCAGGAACGCCAGGCACTCCTCGCCGCCGACGACGGCCTGCGCACCCTGCGTTCGGCCGTGGGTCGGCTCCGGGCATCCCTCGACGAGGCGTCGGACCGTCGCGCCGCTGCCCGCCAGTCCGTCGCCCGGCTCGAGGAGCGGCACGCCGTGCTCGTGGACGGTCAGGACGCCGCGGCCGAGATCCTGTCGCGCTTCGAGGACACCCCTGACGCCCTGCCGGACGACCGACAGGCGCAGCTGCTGTCCGAGACGTTCGAGGAGATCGGAGCGCCGGACGGCGTCGACGGCTTCGACGACGCCACCCGCCGACTGAAGCGCCGGCTCGAGGAACGCCTCGCGCAGGCGCTCGACGGCGCCGCCTCGGCCTCGACCGCGTTGACGCTGACCTTCCAGCGCTACCAGGACGCCTGGCCGGACCCGAACCTCGGGACCGGCGTCGCGTCCTACCCCGACTACCGCGCCATCCTCGACCAGATCGTCGCGACGGGCCTGCACTCCCGCCGGAGCGAGTGGCGCCGACGCCTGTCGCAGTGGAGCGGCGAGGACCTCGTGCCGCTCGCCGGCGCCTTCGACCGGGCCGTCGTCGAGATCGAGGAGCGGCTCGAACCGGTCAACGAGATCCTCCGCGAGCTGCCCTTCGGTGCGAACCGCGACCGGCTGAAGATCCAGATCCGCCGGGTCACGCGCGAAGAGGTCACGGCCTTCCGCCGGGAGCTCCGAGCACTGTCGGCGTCCGTCGACACCGAACTGACCGACGACGTGCTCGAGACCCGGTTCCGCCGACTCCGACGCTTCATGGCCGTCATCCGCCCCGACCCGTCCGTCCCGCGTGGCGGCCGGACCACGCAGCGCGACGCCGTGCTCGACGTCCGGCGGCACATGGAGATCACGGCCGTGCGGTACGACACCGAGGGCAACGACCTCGGCGTGTACTCGTCCCTCGGCGACAAGTCCGGCGGTGAGACGCAGGAGCTCGTGGCGTTCATCGTCGGTGCCGCGCTCCGGTACCAGCTCGGCGACGAGACCCGGCCGCGGCCGCGGTTCGCGCCGGTGTTCCTCGACGAGGCCTTCATCAAGGCGGACTCGGAGTTCGCGGGGCGTGCGGTGACGGCGTGGCTGCGGCTCGGGTTCCAGCTCGTCGTGAGTGCGCCGCTCGACAAGGTCACGGCGCTGGAGCCCTCGATGGAGCGGCTCCTGTCGATGCGCAAGCACCCGGACACCGGGCACTCGTCGATCACCGAGATCGCGCGGGCTGCCGTGGGGGCGTAGGCGCGCGTCCCGTCCCGTCCCGTCCGCGGGCCGACCGCCCGTTCGCGGGCCGCCGGGGTCGCACGAACTCCCGCCCGGCGCCGGCAGCAGCGGCACCTCGTGCGACCCCGGCGATGGGTGCACGGCATGTCGTGCGACCGGGGCGACCGTTCCCGCCACCCCCGGACTGGGGTGCCGGCAACAGCAGGCCGCCGGGCACTCCTTGACTACGATCGCCAGGAGCTCCACCGACTCCAGCAGGGACCGTACCGTGACCACTCGCACACGCACCGCAGGCGCGATCGTCACCGGGCTCCTCGTCGCCGGCGCGCTCGCTGCGTGTGTCCCGTCCTCCACGGCACCGGGGTCGACAGCGGCACCGACCACCGCCACAGCGACTCCGCTGGTCACACCGACGCCGAAGCAGACACCGACGCCCACACCCACCCCGACCCCGACCCCGACCCCGACAGCCGTGCCGACGACGCTCCCGGTCGGCGACGTCACGTCGAACGGACGCACCTGGCGGCAGTCGTACGCCGAGGACTTCACGAAGCCCGCCGCACTCGGCACGGTGGCATCCGTCTACCCCGGCATGGGCCTCTACGACGGATTCCAGGACACCAGCGGACTCGGCACGTACGCCCCTGCGAAGGTGCTGTCCGTCGCCGACGGCAACCTCGACTTCGACTTCCACTCCGAGGGCGGCCGACCGCTCGTCGCCGCCGTCATGCCGGACGGGTACGCACCACACACGACGGCACGGGTCAGCATCCGCTACAAGACCACGGTCACCGACGGGTACAAGTTCGTCGGCATGCTGTGGCCGTCCTCCGACGACTGGAACGACGGCGAGATCGACTGGCCGGAGTCACTCACGCTCGGGGCATCGCCGCGCCCCGCGTCCGCGATCCCGGGAACGTACGCGAACCGTCACGTCAAGTACGACCGCTCGGTGCAGGTCCACGCGAAGACCGACACCACCGAGTACCACGTCGCCACCACCGAGTGGGACACGGGCATCGTCCGCTTCTACTGGGACGGGGAGCTCGTCTCCTCCACCACCGAGGCCGTGCCGACGAAGCCGATGCGCGTGACCCTGCAGGGCGAGACGTGGACCGATCACGGTGCCGTCCCGACGGACGCGACGGGCACCGTGTCCGTCGACTGGATCTCCATCTGGAACTGACCCGCGCACGGTACGGTGGGCGCGTGTTCGGACGCCGCTCCCCCAGCCCCCGCCCCGACGACCGACCGGGCCTCGGCATCGGCGCCCTCGTGCAGGTCGTCGACACCGACCAGGGCGGCGAGCAGTGGGCCGACGAGCCGATCGGCGTCATCGTCGCACCGGGCGGCAGCCAGCTCGGCGGGACCCAGCGCACCTGGACGGTCGCGTTCGAGGAACCCGTGTACACGAAGGACGGCCGCGGCCCGTTCGAGCGCGCGACCGTCCTGAGTCGTCAGCTGGTGCCGATCGAACCGGCACCGGACACCGAGGGCTAGTACTCCTCGTTGCCGCTCTTCATCATGGCTGCGAAGGCCATGCAGACCCCCACGCCACCGAGCACGCCGATGCCGATGATGACGCCTGCGATGAGTTCGAGCATTGGTGACTCCTTGGTTCCGGGGCCGGTCTGGCTGCCCTCAGGTTAGCGGATGCCGCGCATGAGCTTCAGCACCGGCTTGGCGAGGACGAGCAGGACGACACCGACCGCGACGGCGACGAGCCCGAGGACGGCGAAGTACGGCGCCTCGTCCGTCGGGTCGTAGTACTGCGAGAGCACCCCCGTGACGGCGGTGCCGAGCGACACCGACAGGAAGAACAGGGCCACCATCTGCGTCTGGAACTTCGGCGGTGCGAGCTTCGTGGCCACCGACTGCCCCACCGGCGACAGCAGGAGCTCGGCGATCGTGAAGACGAGCAGGATCCCGACGAGGGCGAGCAGCGGCGTGCCGTTCTGCCCGGTGCCGACGAAGGGCAGGAAGAGCAGGAACGCGACGCCCATGATGCCGGTGCCGAGGGCGAACTTCGTCGGGGTGGACGGCTGGCGGTCGCCGAGCTTCGTCCAGATCGCCGCGAACACACCGGACAGCACGATGATGAAGACCGGGTTGATCGACTGCACCCACGAGACCGGCATCTCCCAGCCGAACAGGGACCGGTCGAGGCGCTCGTCGGAGTAGACGGTCACGACGGTGAACTGCTGCTGGTACAGCGACCAGAACACCGCACTGCCGATGAACAGCGGGATGAAGGCGAACACGCGCGACCGCTCCTGCGCGGTGATGCCGCTCGAGAGGATCACCACGAAGTACCCGATCGTGGCGAGGATGACGATGGCGACGACCACGGTGGGCAGGTTGTCGACGTTGAGGAGCCCGGTCAGCACGGCGACCACGATCACCGCGAGTGCCACGAGGACGAGCACGCCGATGAGCGGGAGCCGACGGCGGTCGACGGGGTTCGTGACGTGCCGCACGGACTCCGGCAGCTTGCGGCGGCGGATCGCGTACTGCACGAGCCCGGCCGCCATGCCGACCGCAGCAAGGCCGAAGCCGTAGTGGAAGCCGAGCGAGCTCTGCAGCAGGCCGGTCAGGAGCGGACCGAAGAACGCCCCGAGGTTCACGCCGAGGTAGTAGAGCGAGAAGCCGGCGTCACGACGGGGGTCGTCCCGGCTGTAGAGCCCGCCGACGATCGTCGTCGCCGTGGCCTTGAGCCCGCCGGAGCCGAGCGCGATGAGCACGAGGCCGACGCCGACGCCCGCGACACCGGGGATGAGCGCGAGGGCGATGTGCCCGAGCATGACGACGATGGCGCTGCCGAACAGTGTCCGGTCGGCACCGAGCAGCCGGTCGGCGATCCACGCCCCGATGATCGTGAACAGGTACACGGCTCCGCCGTAGGCACCCATGATCCCGCTGGCGACGCCCTTGTCGATGCCCAGCCCGCCCTGCGAGAGCGTGTAGTACATGTAGATGAGGACGATGCCCTGCATCCCGTAGAACGAGAACCGCTCCCAGAGCTCGACGGCGAACGGCGTCGACAACTCGAACGGCTGCCCGAAGAAGGTCCGCCCGCGTGCGGGCGTGGTGGTACCTGACATGCCGGACAGTCTGCCCTCGCCCGTCCGCTCGCGCACAATCGTCTAGCCCTGCTCAAGAAATCACGGTCGACGCTTTGGAGGGTTCCCACCACCGTGTCGGACCAGAGCGCCCCGTGCGTTGTCGGCCCGGACGGCGTTCACGCGACTCGCGGGTCCGATCAATAGCGTGGGTTCTGCAACACCGGACAGAGCAGTTCAGGAGGGCTCCGACCATGGTCGACACCGCACCCGTCCACAGCACGAACACGCCCAAGGCCGACGCCGCGGGCGACCCCGCCGCGGGCACGCCCGCCGGCGGGACGGACACCGACGTCCGGATCGACGTCGACCTGCTCGCCGAGCACCTGCTCGGCCGTTGGGCGGACGACCGCCGCGCCTCGCGCCGACTCGCACTCGACCCGGCGATGCACAAGGTCGAGGGCATGCCCTACGCAGACGCCCGCGCCCGGACGCTCGACCAGCTCCGCATCCTCGTCGACGCGGGTGCGATCCAGCGCCCCTACCCCGAGGAGTTCGGCGGCTCGAGCAACCACGGCGGCAACCTCGCCGCGTTCGAGGAGCTCACCACGGCCGACCCCTCGATGCAGATCAAGGCCGGCGTGCAGTGGGGGCTGTTCGGCTCGGCCGTGCACCACCTCGGCACCGAACGGAACCACCGCGAGTTCCTGCCGGGCATCGTCTCGTTCGAGGTCCCCGGCTGCTTCGCGATGACGGAGACCGGGCACGGCTCGGACGTCCAGAGCATCGCCACGCGGGCGACCTACGACCCGGCGACCCAGGAGTTCGAGATCCACACGCCCTTCCGCGGTGCGTGGAAGGACTACATCGGCAACGCCGCCCTGCACGGCAAGGCCGCCGTCGTCTTCGCGAAGCTCGTGACGCAGGGCGTCGACCACGGCGTCCACGCGTTCTACGTGCCGCTCCGCGACGCCGAGGGTGCGTTCCTGCCCGGTGTCGGCGGCGAGGACGACGGCTACAAGGGCGGCCTGAACGGCATCGACAACGGCCGGCTGCACTTCGACCACGTGCGCGTCCCCCGCACCAACCTGCTGAACCGCTACGGCGACGTCGCCGAGGACGGCACCTACTCCTCGCCGATCGCCTCGCCCGGTCGCCGCTTCTTCACCATGCTCGGCACCCTCGTGCAGGGCCGCGTGTCGCTCGACGGCGCCGCGGTCGTCGCCCAGAAGATCGGCCTGGAGATCGCGCTGACGTACGCGGCACAGCGTCGCCAGTTCCCGACGGGCGACGGCACCGAGGGCGTCCTGCTCGACTACGGCCGGCACCAGCGCCGGTTGATCCCCCGCCTCGCCACGGTGTTCGCGCAGTCGTTCGCCCACGAGAAGCTCCTCCGCACCTTCGACGACGTGTTCAGCGGGCGTGAGGACACCCCGCAGCGTCGCGAGGACCTCGAGACCCAGGCAGCGGCCTTCAAATCGATGTCCACGTGGTCGGCCCTCGACACGCTCCAGGAGTGCCGCGAGGCCTGCGGTGGCGCCGGGTTCCTCGCCGAGAACCGCCTCACCGGACTCCGCGCCGACCTCGACGTCTACGTGACGTTCGAGGGCGACAACACCGTGTTGCTCCAGCTCGTCGGCAAGCGCCTGCTCACCGACTTCCGCGCGAAGGCGCCGAAGGACCCGGCGTCGACCGCGAAGTTCGTGGCGGCCCAGGCGGCCACGAAGCTCGCCGACGCCACCGGTATCCGGCGCCTCGGGCAGACCATGACCGACCGCGGCTCGCTCGCCGCCTCCGTCACGGACCTGCAGGACGCCAAGACGCAGCGCGACCTGCTCGCCGGCCGCGTCGACACGATGGTCACCGAGATCGGCATGCGCCTCGCGTCGGCCGGCAAGGACCGCGCACGCGGCGCCCGACTGCTCAACCGCTCGCAGCACGAGCTCATCGAGGCGGCGAAGGCCCACGCGGAGCTCATGCAGTGGGAGGCCTTCACCGAGGCCATCGACGAGGTCCCGCCGGGAGACACCCGCCGCGTGCTCGTCTGGCTCCGCGACCTGTTCGCCCTCGGACTGCTGGAGCAGCACCTCGACTGGTACCTCATGCACGGGCGCATCACGGCGCAGCGGGCGCGGGCGGTCTCGGCGTACATCGACCGCCTCGTCGCCCGGGTCCGGCCGGTCATCCCGCAGCTGCTCGACTCGTTCGGGTACGAGGCCGGCCACGTCCGCGCACCGATCGCGCTCGGTGCCGAGCAGGCCCGGCAGGACGAGGCGCAGGCATGGTTCGCCGCCGAGGCGGCCGCGGGTCGCCTCCCCGAGCAGGAGAAGAAGCCCCGCGCCTAGCGCTGGACGTGGGGCGCGTCAGGCGTCGCCGGCGGGCCCGCGGTCCTCGAGGGCCCGGCGGAGCCGCGCCTCGGCGTCGTCCCCGGCGCCGGCGGCAGCGGCAGCGGCCTCGGCGTTGGCCTCGGTCACCGCGCGCACGACCTCTTCGCGCTGGATCTTCACCCCGCGAGGCGCGTCGATACCGATCCGGACGCCGTCCCCGCGGCTGTCGAGCACCGTGATGACGATGTCGTCACCGACGAGGATCCGCTCGCCGACCTTCCGCGTGAGTACCAGCACCCGTTCAGCCTAGCGACACGACGGGGACTCCCAGCAGGTGCACCGACTCCGGCGTGGCGGTCTCCCCCGCGCCGATCGCCACGACCCCCGCCACGTGGGCCCGGTCGGCGACGGCGGCGAGCATGCGGACCGAGTCCTCGTGCTTCCGACCGACGTCCACGACGACCCAGACCTGGTCGGGTGCGAGTCCGGCGGCCGTCGCGACGTCGTCCCAGGCGGCGACCGCGAGCAGCGCGTACCCGTCGCGGACGCCCTCGGCACGGGCGAGGATCCCGCTCCGCCGGTCGGCCGCGTCGGTCGGCCGCAGTGCGTGCCGGGTCGCGAAGATCCCGGCGGCTGCGTCCACGTCGTTCGGACGCCCGACGAGCAGCACGAGGTCGCCGTCGGCGGACCGGACCGACGGGACGGGCCGGGTGGGCGCGGTGGCGGCGACCAGCTGCTCGGCCACGACGTCGTCGACGAGCCGAGCCGTCCCTCCAGGAACGACCGACGGTCCGGGCACGACGGACGCGACGGGCACCGCGGACCGACCGGGCACGTCCAGGAGGCGCGCCCCACCCGGCTCCTCGGCCCCCGCCTCCGGCAAGGCGCGCGTCGGGCGCGGGGCGCTCCCCGTGATCCCGTCGGCGACGAAGCCGTCGAGCACCGACGCGAACGCGTCGGCCCGCGTGGACGCGGTGCCGACGTGGCCGGCGATGCGCGCCTCCGCGGCTTCGGCGTCGGCCAGGAGCGCGGCGATGCCCACCCGCTGGACCGGCGAGTCGGCGATGGCGACGCGCGCGGTCGGGACGTCGTCGGGGCCGGGGACCTCGACGGTGGCCTCGACGTGCGCCTTGCGGAACAGCCCGCCGATCCCCGGTGTGGTGACGCGCTCGGCGGCGACGATGCGTGCGCCCGGTCCGAACTCCGAGCGGACGGCGTCCCGGAGCTCGTCGAGCGTGGCGCCGTTACGCTGCAATCGGGTCGGCGGCACGGACCACTCCCACGGTCTCGATGGTGGAGCCCGCGGCGGTGGCCTCCTGGTAGGAGAGCACCGGCAGGCCGTTCGACTGCGCGGAGACCATGCGGTGCACGGCCGGGCGGAGCTGCGGGGCGCAGACGAGGACGGCGGAGATCCCCTGGTCCTCGACGGAGCGGACGGCCTCGCGGAGCGACCCGAGGACCTGCTCGATGCGGTGGGCGTCGAGGACGATCTGGGTCCCCTGCTCGGACGGCCGGAGCCCCTCGAGCATCGACTGCTCGAGCAGCGGGTCGATCATGATCACCCGGAGCGTGCCGGCGTCGAGGTACCGGGCGGGCAGCGCGGGGCCGAGTGCGGCGCGGGCGGCCTCGACGAGCCCCTCCGGGTCGGTCGACACCTTCGCGCGGAGCGTGAGGCCCTCGCAGATCCGGCCGAGGTCGTTGATCGGGACCCGTTCGGCGAGCAGGCCCTGCAGGACCCGCTGCAGCTCGGCGAGCGAGAGCATCCCGGGGACGAGCTCCTCGACGGCCGCGGGGTTGACCTGCTTGACGCCCTCGGTGAGGACCTTGACGTCCTCGCGGGTGAGGAGCCGCGCGGCGTTGTCGCCGATGATCGCCTGCAGGTGGGTGACGAGCACGGAGACGCGGTCGATGACTGTCGCGCCGGTCATCTCGGCGGCGTGCCGGAGCTCGGCGGGGACCCACTTGCCGGCGAGGCCGAACACCGGTTCGACGGTGGTCTCCCCCGGGAGCCCCTCGAGGTGGTCGCCGAGGGCGAGCACGCTGCGCGACGGTGCGGTGCCCCGGCCGGCCTCGACACCGGCGATGCGGATGGCGTAGGTCGACGGCGGGAGCTCGATGCTGTCGCGGGTCCGGACGGGCGGGACGACGATCCCCATGTCGATCGCGATCTTCCGGCGGAGTGCCCGGACGCGGCCGAGCAGGTCGTCCGAGGCGCCGGACACCATGTCGACCAGGTCGGGCGCGAGCAGGATCTCGAGGGCGTGCACGCGCATCTGCTCGATGAGGTCCTCGGGGGTGTCGGCGCTCGGCGCGGCGGCCTCCATGGCCTGCTGCTGGGCGACGGCGGCCTCCTCGCGCTTGGTGTTCTGCCCGAGGCGCCACCCGATGACGAGCAGCGTGGCGCCGATGACCAGGAACGGGACGATCGGCATGCCGGGGATGAACCCCATCGCGATCGCCGCGACGCCCGCGATCACGAGGGCGTTCCGCGACTGGGTGAGCTGCTGCGACGCCGAGGTGCCGATCTCGGTCTCGGCGCCGGAGCGGGTGACGATCATGCCCGTCGACACCGCCATGAGGAGCGCCGGGATCTGCGTGACCAGCCCGTCGCCGATGGTCAGGATGCCGTACTTCGACAGGGCGTCGGTGATCGACAGCCCGTTCTGCACCATGCCGATGGCGATGCCGCCGACGAGGTTGATGACGATGATGAGGATGCCGGCGATCGCGTCGCCCTTGACGAACTTCGACGCACCGTCCATGGCGCCGTAGAAGTCGGCCTCGGCGGACACGGCGGCACGGCGTTCCTTCGCCTGGGCGTCGGTGATGAGCCCCGCGTTGAGGTCCGCGTCGATCGCCATCTGCTTGCCGGGCATCGCGTCGAGCGTGAACCGTGCCCCGACCTCGGCGACGCGCTCGGCGCCCTTCGTGACGACGACGAACTGGATGACGACGAGGATCAGGAAGATGACCGCGCCGATGATGATCGAGCCGGAGACCGCCACGTGGCCGAACGCCTGGATGACGTCGCCGGCGAACCCCTCGCCCAGGACGAGCCGCGTCGACGCGACGTTCAGGCCGAGCCGGAACAGCGTCGCGACGAGCAGCAGCGACGGGAACACCGAGAAGTCGAGCGGCTTCTTCACGAACAGCGTCGTGAGCAGGATCACCAGCGCCAGCAGGATGTTGCAGATGATGAGGAAGTCGAGCAGGAAGGACGGCACCGGCAGGATCAGCAGCAGGATGATGCCGACGATGAAGACCGGGACGACGAGCTTCGGCAGGTCCTTGCGGTTCATGCGGGCACCCCTTCGGGAGTCGAGTTCGGGCGGAGCTTCCGGGGCCGGAGGTCCCCGCTGATCGTGGCCGGGTCGATGACCGTCGCGACCTCGTCCGGGGTGGTCGGCCGCGGCGGGGCGTGCGTCCCGGCCGCCGCTCCCCTGGCCTTGAGCGCCATGACGAACGACAGCACGCGGGCGACCGGCGTGTAGAGGTCGACCGGCACCTCCTGCCCGAGCTCGCACGCGGCGTGCAGCGCACGCGTGAGCGGGACGTCCTGGACGATCGGCACCCGGGCCTCGAGCGCCTTGTCGCGGATCATCGCCGCGACCGGACCGGCGCCCTTCGCCACGACGCGCGGCGCGGACTTGCCCGGTTCGTACGACAGCGCGACGGCGTAGTGCGTCGGGTTCGTCATCACGACGTCCGCGGTGCCGATCGCCTGCACCATCCGGTTCCGGCTCATCGCGAGCTGTCGGGACCGGCGCTGGGACTTCACGAGCGGGTCGCCCTCGGCGTGCTTGTTCTCGTCCTTGACCTCGCGCTTGGTCATCATCGTCCGCTTGCGGTTGCGGCGGATCACGACGAAGACGTCGAGCGCGGCGAGGACCAGGCCGGCGACGATCGCCGCCCGCAGCAGGGTGCCGGTGCCGGCGGCCGCGGCGTCGAGCACGGCGGACAGCGGCAGCGACCCGCTCGTCATGAGGACGGGGACGAGTGCCTGCACGGCCATCCAGAGGACGAGGCCGACGACGGCGGTCTTGAGGAGCGCCTTGCACCCGTTCCAGAGCGCCTGGGTGCCGAACACCCGCTTCAGGCCCTGGATCGGGTCGAAGTGCTCGGGCTGCGGGGCCAGCTTCCGGACGTGCACGCCGCCTTGCGCGACCGCTGCGGCCAGCACGGCGACGGCGACGACCCCGAGCATCGGGCCGAGGGTCCCGCCGAGCGAGCCGAGGGCCTCGTGGAACACGGCGTTCATGGTGCCGATCGTCGGGTCGGCGATGACGCGCTGCACGGCTCGGAGCTGCTCGGAGCCCGCGGCGGCGGCGTTGCCGATCGCGGACGGCATCATGAGTGCCGCGACCGCGATCCCGATCCACGCACCGAGGTCCTGCGACCGCCCGATCTGGCCCTTCTGGTGGACCTCGCGCATGCGCTTCTGGGTCGCCTGCTCGGAGCGTTCTCCGCTGTCGGACACGTCGTCACCCCCGTCCCGTGATCGCGGCCACCGCGTCGCCGGTGAGGGACGAGACGACGGACGGCAGGGCCATGAAGAGCGCGCCGGCGAAGACGACGGTCAGCCCGATCTTGATCGGGAAGCCCATCTGGAAGGCGTTGAGCGCCGGGGCGACGCGCGTGAGCAGGCCCAGGCCGACGTCGGCGAGGAAGAGCACCACCACGAGGGGCCCGGCGATCTGCAGCGACGACAGGAACATCTGCGTGAGCGCGGTGACCAGCACGGACGCCAGACCGCCGAGGTCGAACGTGCCGGTCAGCGGCACCGCGTCGAAGGAGCGCACGAGTCCGGCGACGATGAGCTGGTACCCGCCCGAGGCGAACAGCAGTGCGAGCGCCGCCATCTGGAACAGCCGCGTGAACTGGGCGCCGTTCACCTGCGACTGCGGGTCGAAGGCCTGCGCCAGCGTGAACCCGCCGAACAGGTCGATGAGCGCACCGGCCGACTGCACGGCGGCGAACACCAGGAACACGAGGAACCCGAGGGCGAGTCCGACGAGGAGCTGCGTGAGGAGCGCGAGCAGGAACGGTCCGGTGTCGAGCGACTCGTACCCGACCGCGACGCGCGGGGCGACGCCGATCGCCAGCCCGATGCCGAGGATCACCTTCACCGTCGCGGGGAACGCGCGGTACGAGAACGGCGGCGCGATGACGAAGAACGCGACGAGGCGGACGCCGGCGAGCATCGTCGCCTCGAGGCGGTCGCCGTCGATCGACAGCTCCATCAGGCCGTTCCCAAGAGCTTCGGGATCATGTCGAACGCGACGTGCGTGAACCCGACCATCTCCGAGATCATCCAGTTGCCGCAGACGACCAGGGCGATCGCGACGGCGACGGCCTTCGGCACGAAGGAGAGCGTGACCTCCTGGATCTGCGTGACCGACTGGAACAGCGAGATCGCGAAGCCCACGACGAGCGACGTCACGAGCACGGGCGCGGCGAGCTTCGCCGACACCAGGAGCGCCTGGAGCGTGAGGTCGATGACGGCCTGCTGGTTCATCAGTGCACCACCTGGTAGCTCTCGATGAGGGACTTGATGATGAGCCCCCACCCGTCGACGAGGACGAACAGCAGGATCTTGAACGGGAGCGAGATCATGACCGGCGGGAGCATCATCATGCCCATCGACATGAGCGCCGCGGAGACGACGAGGTCGATCACCAGGAACGGGATGAAGATGACGAACCCGATGATGAAGGCGCTGCGGAGCTCGGAGATCACGAACGCGGGGATCACCGTCGTCATCGGCACGTCGGCCATCGACTTCGGGTTGTCCTGACCGGCGGCACGGGTGATGAGCGCCACGTCCTCCTCACGCGTCTGGTGCAGCATGAAGGTCCGCAGCGGCTTCGTCCCGATCTCGACCGCCTGGGTGAAGTCGAGGTGACCGGCGAGGTACGGCTGCAGGGCGTCGTCGTTGATGTGCCCGAGGACCGGGGCCATCACGAAGAGCGACAGGAACAGCGCGAGGCCGGCCAGCACCTGGTTCGGCGGGATGGACTGCAGCGCGAGGGCGTTCCGCGTCATCGCGAGCACCACGAAGATCTTCGTGAACGACGTCATCATCAGCATGAGGGCCGGTGCGACGCTGAGCAGGGTGATCCCGATCAGGGTGACGACGGCGGACGACGGGGTGCCGTCCGGGCCGTTCACGCTGACGCTGAAGTCACCGGTCGACGGCGGCGTGGGCGTGGCGGGAGCGGTCGGCTTCACGACACCGGCCGCGTGGGCGCCGGTCGCCGTGAGCATGAGGAAGCCGGCGACGATCGTCACCCCCAGCAGGAGGAGGGCGATCAGGCGTCCGGTGCGGGCGGCGGTCACCCGGCCCGCCGGTTCCGGAGCGCCGAGGCGGCCTGCCGCCAGGTGTCGGCGGACAGGATCGACCCCTGCAGCTGCTGCGCCGTGGGCAGCGTGGTGCGCTGCGAGCGGCGGTTGCGGGGACGCATGGGCAGCGGCTGCGCCGCGTCGGACGGGAGGGACGGCTCAGCTGCCGTCTGCTGCTCCAGTTCCTGACGGAAGCGGTCGGCCGACGGGGTCGGACGCACCGGCAGGGTCACCGGCCCGGTCACGATCGTGAGTTCCGGCGCCGGCGCCTGCCCGCTGGTGAGCAGGGCGACACCGTGCTCGGAGACACCGAGCACGAGGCGCTCGCCCTCGACGTCGACGACGACGACGCTCGCCTTGCCGCCGATGCCCTGGCGGCCGACGACCTCGACCGACGCCGAGCGGCGGCCCTTGGCCTTGCCCGCACCCAGGCCGCTCTTCGCGACGCGACGGTGCAGCACCCACATGAGGGCGAGCACGACGCCGAGCGAGAGCGCGACGCGGAGGACGATGACGGCGGTGTCCACGTCGGGGCTCAGACGCTCTCGGCGACGTCGAGGATCTTCGTGATCCGGACCGCGTAGTCCTGGTCGACGACGACGACCTCGCCGTGCGCGATGAGCCGGCCGTTGAGCAGGACGTCGGCCGGGGCTCCGGCGCTGCGGTCGAGTTCGACGACCGCGCCGGGCTCCATGCCGAGCACGTCGCGCACGGACATCCGGGTGCGGCCGATCTCCACCGTCAGGGTCATCTCGACGTTGTTGATCCGGCCGAGGTTCCCGGCGGGCAGGCTCGTCGTCGGCGCCGCGGCGGCAGGTGCGGACACCGTGCCGTTCTCGCGGACGCGCAGCGCGAACCAGCCGCCGGGGACGCCACCGGCGGTCAGCTCGAACACGACCGTGTCCGGGTCGGCCAGGAGCGCCGAGGCCGACTCGCGCCGAGCGTCGCCGAGGACGCCGACGCCGAGGACACCGGCGGCGGCCTCGAGGGACGGGCGGAGCACGTCGGTCACGTCGACGATCCCGTGGTCGGTGCCGCCCGCGGCGACGACGGCCTCGAGGTCGGTGAGCACGAGGACGAGGTCGGCCGACAGGCCGCCGACGAAGGACGCGACCACCGCGTCACCGGCGGCCTCGAGGGCAACGGGGGTCGCGCCTCCCGGGACCGCCACCGCTGCCAGCGGAGCGGCCGTCGGGAGCTGCGCGGCGAGGGCCTCGGCCGCCTGCGTGTGGAGGGTGGTCGTGACGGTCATGCGGGCTGCTCCGATGTGGTGGTGACGACGATGCCGGCGAGGCGCGAGCCGTTCGCGCCGACGGCGGCGGTGCCGACGGGCTCGCCGTCGACCGCGATGGTGAGGGGGCGGTGCTGCGGGTGCGGCAGCGGCAGCACGTCGCCGACGGCGAGGCGCAGGACCTGCGACGGCAGCACGGTCGCCGGGGCGAACCGCAGGCTGACGCCGACCGGGACGCCGGCGAGCTGCGCGTCGACGAGGGCGCGGGCGTCGGCGGGGGTGACGTGGGCAGCGGCCTCGCCGAGCTGCGGCAGGACGGCGTCGGCCGGCAGCGCGAGCGTGCCGGGGGCGACGCGCTCCCCCACGCGGATCGTGAACGAGGCGACGATCATGAGGTCGCCCTTCTGGGCGGCCTGGGCGAACTGCGAGTTGAACTGGAAGCCGCCGGCGGTGACGTCGTGCGCGAGCAGGCCGCCGAACGAGTAGCGGAGGTCGTCGAGGGCGTCCTCGACGATCTTGCGGACGAGCGCCTGCTCGATCGGGGTGAACGTCCGGTCCGGGGTCGGGAGCGGCTTGGAGGCGCCGAGCGCGTGCGAGACCCAGGTGAGCGCGGCGTCGAGCGGGACCTGCAGCACGCCCTTCGGGACGACGTCCGCGATGGGGAGCAGGACCATGCCGGTGAGCGCGGGCAGCGAGGCGGCGTACTCGTCGTACGTCGTCATCTGGACCTGCTCGCACGTGACCTGGCTCACCGCGCGGACCTTCGCCGTCAGCTGGGTGCCCCACTGGCGCGCGAAGGTCTCGAAGGCGAGCTCGAGGACCCGGGCGTGCTCGCGGGCGAGCGTCGACGGGCGCGCGAAGTCGTACACCTCGGGCGCTGGCAGGGTCTCGGTCACGGGTGCGTCTATCGGTTCGCTGTGGAAGACCCGTCAGTACTGTGCCCCTTTCTGGGGCGGTGGTGCACTCAGCCGGCTCGTGCCCCGTCCTGCGCCTTCGCCAGGGCCGGCATCAGCGCGCTGACGTCCTGGTCCTGGTTCGACAGCACCACGATGTCGACCCGCCGGTTCAGCGTGAGGTCGGCGTCCGTCCCGCCCTTCGCCAGCGGACGGCTCGAACCGAACCCGACGCTCTGGATGTGCTGGGCCGGCATCCCGCCGCGTTCCACGAGGTCGCGGAGCACCCCGGTCGCGCGGGCGGCGCTCAGCTCCCAGTTCGTCGCGTACGGCGCGGTGGAGTTCCGCTGGTCGGCGTGGCCCTCGACGCTGACGTCGTGGCCGCTGGTCTTGAGCACGGGGGCGATGGCGTCCATGATCCGCTTCGCCTGGTCGGACAGGTCGGCGCTGTTCGTGGTGAAGTACGTCTCGCTGCCGACCAGCCGGACCGTGAGCCCGCGGGCGTCGACCGTGAACTGCACGTTCGACGTCTGCCCGGCCTTCGCGAGGTTCGCCTTGATCGCCTGCTCGATGGCCTGCAGGTCGTCGAGCTCCTTCTTCGCCGCGGCGACGTCGGCCTTCGTCGCGGTCGTCGGGACCACGGTGGAGGCCGGGTCGACGTTGGTGTCCTTCGTGCCGGACGACGCGGTCGAGTGGTCCGCCTGGGACTTGTCGACGGAGTACCCGGAGCCGTCCTTGACCTCGTCCTTCGTCACGACCGTGCCCGACGCCGTGTCGACCTTCTGCGACTTCACCTCGCCGAAGCCCGTGGCGAGCGAGTTCTTCAGCTGGATGTACTTCTGCTGGTCGACCGTGGACATCGCGAAGAGCACGAGGAACATGCACATCAGCACGGTGATCATGTCCATGTACGAGGCCATCCAGCGCTCGTCGGGGTGCTCGGCCTCGTCGTGCGACTTCTTCGAGCGTCCGCGACCGCGCCCGCGGGGGTTGGCGCTCATCGTCAGGCCGCCAGCTGCTGGTCGTCGGCGTCTGCGTCGCTGCCCTTGCCGGCCTTCGCCTTGCCGCCCTTGGCGTCCCCACCGCGCGCCGCGGGCGGGACCATGGCGGTCAGGCGCTCGCCGAGCAGGCGCGGCTGGCTGCCGGCCTGCACCGCGAGGAGCCCCTCCATGAGCAGCGTCTGGCGGTCGGCCTCGAGCTGCGCGAGCTTGCGGAGCTTCCCGCCGATCGGCAACCACAGGAAGTTGGCGGTGAGCAGGCCCCAGAGCGTCGCGACGAACGCGCTCGCGATGAGCGGACCGAGCTCGTCGGGCTTGCCGAGGTTCGCGAGGACGTGGGTCAGCGACACCACGGTGCCGATGATGCCGACAGTGGGGGCGAAGCCGCCGAGGCCCATGAAGAACGAGCTGGCCGACCGGACCGGGGCGGCGTTCGACTCGATCTCGTCCTCGAGCAGGATCCGCAGCTCGTCGCCGTCCGTGCCGTCCGCGATGTTCTGCAGCGCCTTCTTCATGAACGGGTCGTCGTGCTTGTCGGCCTCCTGCTCGAGTGCGAGCAGACCGTTCGCGCGGGCCGTCTCGGCGAGCCCGACCACGTCGTCGATGACCGACTGCGGCGGGGTGACCTTGCCGGTGAACGCCTTCGGCACGGCCTTGAAGCTGGCGATGGCGTCCTTGAGGGTCGTGCTCGCGATGCCGCAACCGATCGTGGCGCCGAACACGAGCAGCATCGGTGCCGGCAGGAACAGCCCCGCGAGCTCGACGTGCTCCATCTCGACCATGCCGAACAGGGCGCCGAAGGCGAGCAGGATCCCGATGATCGTCGCGATGTCCACGTCAGCGACCCCCGTCCTGCGTGCGGGGTGCCCGGTCGGTGGACACGGCGTGGATCGGGGCGACCGGTGCCAGCGTCGGCTGCGGGCCGGTGGCGTTCCGCGCGGCGGTGTCCGTGCCGTAGGCCATGCCGACGATGCGTGCGCGGTACGCGGCGATCAGGTCGATGACGTCGGCCAGGGACTCGCGGACGATGTACTTGGCGCCGTCGACCATGATGAGCGTCGTGTCCGGCGTCTCCTGGATGCGCTCCACGAGATCGGGGTTGACAGCGAATCCGCTGCCGTTGAGTCGTGTGACGACGATCATGGCCCGTCCTGGTTCTCGATCGTCCCGCCGCCGTCCGTGGGGCGGGATGCTGCCCGTCCGTGGGCTGCACCGAGGACTATCGGCGGGCTGGGGCCGGTCGTTAGGCGTGACCGGTCGACACCGGATTCCGGATCCACTGCATCCGATCGGCCCCGTCCGCCGGTAGTGCCGGTGTGACGTCGACGACGACGTCGTCCGTACCGGCCCGAAGGGGCCAGAAGGAGACCCGACATGCGCAAGACACTCGCCACCGGCCTCGCCGCCGGTGTGCTGCTCGCCGCCGCTGCGGCCGCGGTCCCGGCGGCCACCGCCTCCGCCGCCACCGGGGACGCGACGCTCTCCGTCCTGCACGCCGTCCCGGACGTCACGGTCGACGTCTACCTGGACGGGAAGCGCGCCCTCGACGACTTCACGCCGGGCACCCTCGCCGGCCCGATGATGGTCCCGGCGGGCGCCCACCAGCTCGCGATCACCGCCTCGGACGCAGCCGATGCGTCGGAGCCGGTCATCGGCCCCGTGGACGTCACGCTCGACGCCGGCGGGAACTACACCGCCGTCGCGCACGACGACACCAGCGGCAAGCCCACCGCCACGCTCTTCACCAACGACGTCTCGGCCACCCCGGCCGGGCAGGGACGCCTGATCGTCCGGCACGTCGCAGCCGCTCCCGCGGTCGACGTGCTCGCCGGTGGCGAGGCCGTCGTCAGCAACCTGTCGAACCCGGACGAGCAGGCCCTCGAGCTCCCCGCCGGCACCGTCTCGGCATCCGTCGCCGCCACCGGCACGACCGACCCGGTGATCGGTCCGGCCGACGTCGCGGTCACTGCCGGCGCCGACACGATCGTGTACGCGTGGGGCAGCCTCGACGACCAGAACCTGGCGCTCGCCACCCAGACGATCTCGGACCTCGGCGGCACGCCGAACGGGGTCCCCGCGGGCAACGCCGGACTCGTCGCGACGAACCGGACCGACACCGTCGGGATCGTCGGCGGGACGACAGCAGCCCTCGCGGGTGCGGTCGCGATCGGCGCGGTGGTGCTCCGGCGCCGCCGCACCGTGACCGGGGACCAGCGGCAGGACTCGGGTCACTGACCGTGCCGTCCCCGGTCCGGACCACCGCGGCGGCGCTCGTCGTCGCCGCGGTGGCCGCGACCATCCTGACCGGGTGCTCGTCGGGCGGCTCCCCCACCCCCGACGGGCACCCCTCGACCGCGATCGTCACCGGTCCGTCGTCGACGCCGACCCCGGTGCCGTCGGCGTTCTCGACCGCGGTGCCGCAGGTCCGCGCCACGGTCCCGCCGGCCGTCCGGGTCGCCGCTCCGTCCCGGATCGCCGTCGACTGGGCCGGGGTGCGGGCCGAGGTCCGTCCCGAGGGCGTCGACGACCAGGGCGGGATGTCCCTGCCGCCCGATCCGGCCGTCGCCGGCTGGTACCGGTACGGCGCAGCACCGGCGTCGACCACGGGGACCGTCGTGATCGCCGCCCACGTCGACGCTGTCGGCTACGGCGTCGGACCGTTCGCCCACCTCCGGGACGTCCCCGCCGGCACGACCGTCACCCTGACCGACACGGCCGGTGACCGGACCCGGTGGCGGATCGACTCGGTCGCCCTCGTCGCCAAACGCGGCCTCCCGTGGGCCTCGGTCTTCCGGACCGACGGACCGCGACGGCTCGTCCTGGTCTCCTGCGGCGGCGTGTTCGACGAGGCCACCCACCACTACGAGAGCAACCTCATCATCAGCGCCACGCCCGCCTGACCGGACCGAGCACGTCCGCCGTACGATCGGGTCACGGTCGACGACGACCACGCCAGCGACAGGATCCAGTGACGACCACCCTCCCGGACGACAGCGAGCTCTCCGACGCGTTCAGCGCCGGGAGCGAGGACGCCCTGCGCGCCGTCTACGACCGGTGGTCCCCGCTCGTGTACTCGTTGGCGCTCCGCGCGCTGGGCGACCAGTCGGCGGCCGAGGACGTGACGCAACAGGTCTTCGTGAAGGCCTGGCGCCGGAGTGCCAGCTACGACCCGGAGCGGGCCCCGCTCGGCGCCTGGCTCGTCGGGATCACCCGGAACTGCATCGCCGACGCCTTCGCGGAACGGACACGGCACGCCAGAACCACCGACCCGAGCGTCGTCGAGGAGACCGCGGCGGCACCGGAGTCCGAGTTCGACCTCGCCGAACGCGCACTGGTCGCGGGCGAGCTCGACCGGCTCGACGACGTGCCACGCCGGGTCATGCGCTTGGCGTTCTACGACGAGCTGAGCCATCGTGAGATCGCCGAGCGGCTCGGACTCCCCCTCGGCACCGTCAAGAGTCACATCCACCGAAGTCTGGCTCGGCTCCGAACACGTCTCGAGGTGATCGAATGAAGCACGTCGACGACGAGACGCTCGCCATGCTCGCGGTCTCCGGTGTCGTGGCCGACGACGCCGTGACGGAGCACCTCGCTGCCTGCGCCCGGTGCCGCGACGAGGTCGCGGACCTGCAGCGCGTGGCCGCCGTGACGCGGTCGTCCTCCCACGTCCGGCTCGACGCGCCCCCGGAAGCAGTCTGGGACCGCATCGCCGCCGAGGTCCGGGACGGTCCGCCGCGCGACGTCCCGGCGGAGTCACCCGCACCGGTCGCGGTCTCCGGAGTGGGCCGCCCAGGAGGAACGACCCGCCCCCGCGGACGGGTCACCCCCGGTGGGCCCCGCGTCCACCGCCGTCGGCGCGTCCTCCTGACCGTCGCGGCCGTCGTCGGGGCGTTCGCGATCGTGCTCGGGATCGGCGTGGCGACCGGTGCCCTGCCCGGGCTCCCCGGCTCGGCGTCCGAGACCGTGCTCGCACGGGCGGAGCTCGACGCGCTGCCCGGATGGTCCGGGGCCGGTGGCACCGCCGAGCTGGAGCGGGACCGCGACGGGCGGCTCTCGCTCGTGGTCGACCTGCGCGGCGGGACCGGACGAACGGGTACCGGTGCCCTGCGCGAGGTCTGGATGATGCGCTCCGACCTCGACGGCCTCGTCAGCGTCGGGTTCCTCGACGGCGACCGCGGGCGGTTCACGGTCCCGTCGGGCATGGACACCGCGCGCTTCCCGGTCGTCGACGTCTCGGCCGAGGCGGACGACGGCGACCCGGCGCACTCGGGCGACTCGATCGTGCGCGGCCGGCTCGCACGCCCCTGACCGAGGGCGTGCGCAGTAGCCTGACGCCGTGATCACCCCCGAGGACCTGCTCGTGGGCCCCCGAGGCCGACGCTTCTGCTTCGAGCTCCTCGGACACGCGGCCGACGAGTCGTCCGAGGTCGCCCACGTACTCGAGGCGGTCATCGACACGGTCGACCCGCGGTCGATCGACACCACGCAGGTCCTCCGCGCGCTCGCGGACACGGCCGACACCGCGATGTCCTGGCAGGAGCCGGACGCGACCGACGTCCTGCTCGCCCGGTCCGACTTCGCCCCGGCGCTCACCCGGCTCGCGAGCACCTGGGCGTCCCTCCCCGCGGTGACCGCCGTCGTCGAACCGCCCGGAGCGGTGACGCAGTGGAGCACGGTGTTCGACGGCGAGCACGGGCGGCACCCCGACCGCGGCGCCGGTCCGGGAGCAGCAGCCCGGAGCCTCACTGCGTGGCACCGCGCACTGGTGACCGAGGTGGCCGCCGTGCGGCCCCGCGATCGTCGTCGCCCGGCCGCGGCGAACGTGAGCGGCTCCTGGTGGTCGACACCACCGTCCGAGCTCCTCACCACCACCGCCGCCGTCGGGACCCTCGGCCCGATCGGGCTCTGGGCCGTGGAGGACGGGCTCGGCTGGGAGCGTGCCACCGTCGCGCCGATCCACCCGACACCGGACGTCCGCGTCCTGGTGGTCGACTCCGCGGAGGACTGGGGTGCGCTCTGCCGCCGGTGGTCCGTCGACGTGAGCGACACGACGCGCCGGCACGACTGGTACCGCACCACCGGCCGCGACGGACGGTGGCTGACACCGGACTGGTCCGCGCTCGCCGAGACCCACGACGCCGTCCACGTGACGGTCCGCGCGTGGCTCCGCGCTGCCGGCACCGCGATCCCGGTCGACCCCGACACCGCGAGCGTCATCGCCGGGTTGACGCCGGACACCACCGTGTGGCTGCGCGACCCGCAACCGGTGGTGGACGACGACGCCGCGACCGTCTGGACCTTCGACGGCGACGCGCTCCGCTGGACGACAGGTGACGACGAAGTTCTCACAGACGGTGTATTCCCGACCCGATCCTGAGAAGCCTGGGCGTTGTCCCCCGCGATTTATCTCATGAGCGTGTTAGCGTGCCCCTCATGACCGACACCACCATCGTCGCTCCCCCGACCACCCCGGCCCCGCTCCGCGAGGTCGGCGCCCTCATCCGGGGCGCCCGCAAGGGTCGCAGCATGACCCAGGCCCAGCTCGCCGAACGCGTCGGCACGAGCCAGAGTGCCATCAACCGCATCGAGCAGGGCGGGCAGAACCTGTCCCTCGAGATGCTCACCCGCATCAGCGACGCCCTCGACCAGCAGATCGTCTCGATCGGCGGCGCCCCGCAGCGTGCCCACCTCCGCGTGCAGGGCGGTCGCAAGCTCAGCGGCTCGATCGCGGTGAACTCGAGCAAGAACGCCGCCGTGGCGCTCCTGTGCGCCTCGCTGCTGAACCGTGGCGTGACCCGCCTGCACAAGGTCGCGCGCATCGTCGAGGTCGACCGCATCATCGACGTGCTCCGCAGCCTCGGTGCGACCGTCACCTGGTCCGAGGACGGCGAGACCCTCGAGATCGTCGCCCCGTCCGACCTCCGTCTCGACGCGATCGACGCCGATGCCGCCCGCCGGACCCGCAGCGTCCTCATGTTCCTCGGTCCGCTCAGCGGCCGGTACGAGTCCTTCCGCCTGCCGTACGCCGGCGGCTGCGACCTCGGCACCCGCACGGTCGAGCCGCACCTCATCGCCCTGCGCCCGTTCGGCGTCGACGTCGAGGCGACGTCGGGCTGGTACGAGGTCGACGTGGCGAACACCGAGGTCCCGACGAAGTCGGTCGTCCTCACCGAGCGCGGCGACACCGTCACCGAGAACGCGATCCTGGCAGCGGCCGCCCGCGACGGCGAGACCGTCATCCGCAACGCCAGCCCGAACTACATGGTGCAGGACCTCTGCTTCTTCCTCGAGCTCCTCGGGGTGGAGATCGAGGGCATCGGCACCACCACGCTCCGGATCACCGGCAAGAGCCGCATCGACGAGGTCGTGGACTACTGGCCGAGCGAGGACCCGGTCGAGGCGATGAGCCTGCTGACCGCCGGCATCGTCACCGACTCCACGCTCACCGTCACGCGCGCACCGATCGAGTTCCTCGAGATCGAGCTCGCGACCCTGGCCGAGATGGGCCTGCGCTTCGACGTCACCGACGAGTACCCCGCCGCGAACGGTCGCACCCGCCTGGTCGACATCACGGTGCACCCGTCCGAGCTGCACGCGCCGATCGACAAGATCCACGCGATGCCGTTCCCCGGCCTGAACATCGACAACCTGCCGTTCTTCGTGGTCATCGCCGCGATGGCGGAGGGCACCACGCTCGTGCACGACTGGGTGTACGAGGGCCGCGCGATCCACCTGCTCGACCTCACCCGCCTGGGCGCGAGCGTGACCCTGCGCGACCCGCACCGGCTCGACGTGACCGGCCCGACGCACTTCTCGGGTGCCGAGGTCAGCTGCCCGCCGGCCCTCCGCCCCGCCGTGGTCATCCTGCTGGCGATGCTCGCGGCCAAGGGCGAGAGCGTCCTGCGCAACGTCGGCATCATCGCCCGCGGCTACGAGCAGCTGCAGGAACGGCTCAACTCGCTCGGCGCGTCCATCGAGACGTTCCACGACTGACGCACCGGAGGCCGCACCCGGCCGCCTGCCGACGTGACCCGACGGCCCGTCCCCGCAAGTGGGGACGGGCCGTCACCCGTCCCGGGTGAAACGAGCCGTTCCTCCAGGCCGATGCCCAGGAGCGCTCCACTGCCCACCCAGGCCGACGGTGCTGGATGGGCTGATGGCCACGAGATCGCTCCTGACCGTCCCCCTGCTCACCACCGTCGCAGCCGCCGCCCTGGCGTGGTTCGTGCTCGGTCCGGCCGCCGCGCTCGCGTTCGTCGCGCTCGCGCTCCTCGAGATCGCGATGGCGGCCGACTCGTCGGTCCCGATGGCCGGCATCGCGTCGCGCCTGCACTCCCCCGCGCGGCGACTGTTCCTGTCGCTCGGCATCGTCGCGGGCGTCCTCGCGATGCGGCTGCTGCTCCCGCCGGCCGCGGTGGCCGTCGGCGACGCAACCGACCCGGCGAGCTCGGTGGGCGAGGCCGTGTTCGCACCGGGGTCGTTCTCGGCGCACCTCGCCGAGGTGCGGCCGGCCCTCGCCGCCTTCGGCGCCGCGTTCATCTGGCTCGTCTTCGCCGAGTACCTCTTCAACACGGACCGCGCGTCGCGTCGGTCCTGGCTGGGCCGACTGGAGGCGCGGCTCGCCCGGGTCGCCCGCCCTCGCGTCTGGTCGCTGGTCACCGCCGGCGCCGGGGTGCTGCTGACCTCGGTGCTCGTGGGGGTCGACGCCGGGTGGTTCCCGCCGACGCTGCTGCCGGTGGTCCTCGGCGGGACGGTCGGCATCGGCGCGTACCTCGGGTCGAAGCGGATCGCGGCGTGGGCGCTCCGGAGCACGGACGGGACCGACACGGCGTCGATCGGGACCGGGAGCGGCGCCTGGCGGATCCACGCCTACGCCTCGACGGTCGTCTTCGAACGCGGGCTCGTGGTGTTCATGCTGTTCGAGATCCTCGACGGGGTCTACAGCCTGTCCGGCTCCGGTGTGCTCGGCGGTGACGGGCTCGGGGCGCTCGAACAGGCAGCCGTGGCGATCGCCGCGATCGGGGTCGGGGCCGTGTTCCTGGCGCGCCTGACCTCGCGGCTCGACGAGGCGTCGGGGCTGAAGCGGCTCCGGTACCTCAAGGCGGGGGCGGCGTACGTGCTGGGCATCCTCGCGGTGCTGCTGTGGACGAGCCTGCTCGTGCCGATCCCCGGCGTCGTCGTCGGGTGGTTCGGCAGCGTCGTGATCGGCCTGGCGCTCGCGACCTCGCTGCCGTGGGGTGCGTGGTGGCGGCGGGCGCGGCGGTCGTTGCCCGGTGGGGCGCGCGCCGCGCGGGGCTGAGCGGTCCGGTGTCAGCCGCGACCGACGAACGGCATGGCGGTCGGCATGACCGTCAGGTTCGGCACGTTCGTGCCGGCCGGCATCCCGGCCATGTACGCGACCGCTCGGCCCGTTTCAGCGACGTCCATCGTCGGTTCGGAGCGGATCGAGCCGTCCGCCTGCATCGTCCCGTCCGCCGCGCCCGACCCCATGGTGGTGGCTGCGTTGCCGATGTCGAGCTGCCCGCAGGCGATGCCGAACGCCCGACCGTCGAGCTGGAGCTGCTTCGTCAGGCCGGCCACCGCGTGCTTGGCGACCGTGTAGGGCGCGGAGAGCGGACGCGGTGCATGCGCGGAGATCGAGCCGTTGTTGATGATGCGGCCGCCCTGCGGTGTCTGGGTCCGCATGATCCGGAACGCCTCGCGGGCGCAGAGGAACGAACCCGTGAGGGTCACGGCCAGCACCTCGTCCCAGGTGTCGAGCGTGATCTCGTCGAACTGCGTCGCCGGCGCCCCGGTGCCGGCGTTGTTGAACAGGAGGTCGAGTCGGCCGAACCGTGCGACGGTCTCGTCGAAGAGCCGTCGGACGTCCGCCTCGACCGAGACGTCGGCGACGACCGGGACGATGCGCTCCGAGACGGCCGCGACCTCGTCGAGCGGGCCACGGCGCCGTCCGGCGACCACGACCGTCCACCCGTCGCCCGCCAGCGCGAGTGCGGCGGAGCGGCCGATCCCGCTGCCGCCGCCGGTCACGACGGCGATGCGGGTGTCACGCGCGCAGGCGGGGGTCGTGTCGTCGCTCATGGCGGCACGCTACCGCGGACGTCCGTCCCCGTGCGTCATGCGTCGACCACCCCGTCGGGCACCGCTGCGACCAGGCCCGCTCGCCGACGGAGGTCGAACGCGGCCGCGACCAGCTCCCGCGTGCGCGGGTGCCGTCCCGCGTCGAACAGCTGCTCGGCCGGACCGACGTCGACGATCCGCCCGGCGTCGAAGACCGCGATCCGGTCGGCGACGCGACGCACCACCGCGAGGTCGTGCGACACGAAGACGCACGTCGTCCCGGTGGTGCGCTGCAGGTCGAGGACGAGGTCGAGGATCCGCGCCTGCACGGACACGTCGAGCGCCGAGGTGGGCTCGTCGCACACGACCAACGGGACGGGACCGGCGAACGCCCGGGCGATGGCGACGCGCTGCTTCTGTCCGCCGGAGAGCTGCGCCGGCCGGCGGTCGAGGACCTCGGCGTCGAGTCCGACCCGGGCGGCGAGGTCCTCGGCGCTGCCCTCGCCACCGAGCAGTCGGATCGCCCGGCCGAGCACCTGCCGGACGGTCCGCCTCGGGTTGAGCGACGCGTCGGCGTTCTGGAACACGACCTGCACGGGCGGGGTCCGTCGCCCGGGGCCGTCGCCCGCGGCGGAGGCAGCCGTGGTCACCGTGCCGTCGTAGCGGACGAGGCCGGCGAGGGCGCGTCCGAACGTGGTCTTGCCGGAGCCGGACTCCCCGACGACGCCGAGGACCTCGCCCCGGTGCAGGTCGAGGTCGATGCCGTCGAGGGCGACCGCACCGTCGTACTCCTTGCGGAGGCCGCGGACCGACACGAGCACGTCGTCCTCCGTGGTGCCGCGTGCGGCCTTGCCCGCGGTGATGTCCGGCAGCGCCTCGACGAGCTGCACCGTGTACGGCTCGGACGGCGCACCGAGCACCGTTCGGGCGGACCCCTCCTCGACGAGCACGCCGTGCCGGAGGACACCGACCCGCTCGCAGTGCGCGGCGACGAGCGGCAGGTTGTGGCTGATGAGGAGCGTGGCGAAGCCGGTCTCCTCGCGCAGTTCGTCGATGAGCGCCATGATCCCCGCCTCGACGGTGCTGTCGAGGCCGGTCGTGGGCTCGTCGAGCACGAGCAGCCGCGGCCGGGACACCAGGGCCATCGCGATCGCGACGCGCTGCTGCTGCCCGCCGGACAGCTCGTGCGGGTACCGGACGCCGATCGTGTCCGGGTCGGGCAGGCCGACGCGGGTGAACGCCTCGACCGTGCCGGACTCGGCCTCGGCCCGCCCGGACCCGGTGGCACGGAGCACCTCGGCGACCTGACGGCCGACGGGCATCGTCGGGTTCAGCGCGAGGCCCGGCTCCTGGTGCACGACCGCGACCACGTCACGCCGGAAGCGCCGGAGCCGTTCGCGGCCGAGCGTGGGGACGTCCGAACCGTCGACGACGATCGCCGCCGCCGAGACGTCGGCATCCGGACCGAGCGAGGCGGTGAGGGTCCCCGCCACCGTGCTCTTGCCGGAGCCGGACTCGCCGACGAGGCCGTACGATCCGCCCGCCTCGATCGTGAACGACACCCCGTCGACGACCCTGACGCCGCGGTACGCGACGGTGAGTCCCTCGACCCGGACCAGCGGTTCGCTCACTCGGCGACCTCCTTGAGGTTGTCCGCGATGAGGTTCGCGGCGACGACGATCGACGCCACGGCGACGCCCGGGAAGACGACCGTCCACCAGGCGGCCTGCAGGTAGGCGCGGTTCGCGTTGATGTCGAGGCCCCAGTCGGCGGCCGGAGGTTGCGACCCGAGGCCGAGGAAGGACAGCGACGCGGTGATGAAGATGGCGGCACCGAGGCTCAGGACGGCCTGCACGACGAACACCCCGACGACGTTCGGCAGGAGCTCGGTGAGCATCGCCCGGAGTGCGCTCTCGCCCTGGAGCCGGGCCGCCTGCACGTAGGACTTGCCCATCTCGACGAGCACTGCGGCGCGGACGATGCGCGCGATGCCCGGTGCGAAGAGCACGCCGACGATGAGCACGAGCGCCGGGGTCGAGACGCCGAACGCCCCCACGAGCACCACCAGGAAGATGAGGCTCGGCAGCGCGAGGAGCACGTCGAAGAACCGCATCAGGGCGGTGTCGACCCAGCCGCGGTGGAAGCCCGCGACGAGCCCGAGCGTGCCCCCGAGGACGGTCGCGAGCGCGGCACCGAAGGGGCCGATCACGAGCGCCGGGCGGGCTCCGGCCGCGACCCTGGCGAAGACGTCGCGCCCGAGCGAATCGGTGCCGAACCAGTGCGCCGCACTCGGCGCCTGCAGGAGTTCCCCGGACTTCGCGAACGGCTGCAACCCGAGCGCGTGCCACCCGACGGCGAGGACGACCCACCAGACGAGGACCGCGACCGAGACCAGGAAGGTCGGGCGACCCAGCAGCGCGCGCCAGCCACGGCGGGCACGGCGCGACCCGGCGGTCTGCTCCGGCCCGGTGGCGACCGGGGCGTCGGTGGCGAGGGCTCCGGGGACGACGGCGGTCATGCGGTGACCCGCCGTTCGAACCGGATCCGGGGGTCCACCACGACGAACAAGAGGTCGGTGAGCAGCAGCGCGCCGAGGGACAGCGCTCCGGCGAGCATCACGCCGCTCTCGAGCAGGAGCGCGTCCTTCCGCTCGGCGGCCGACACGAGCAGCGCGCCGAGCCCCGGGTACGAGAAGAGCGTCTCGACGATCACGCTCCCGCCGAGCAGGGTGCCGAGGTAGATCCCGAGCACCGAGAAGGTCGGGATGAGCGCGTTGCGGACGACGTGCCGCCGGACGATCTGACCGGTCGTCAGCCCCTTCAGCACCGCGGTCCGGTGGAACTGCGACCGGATCGTCTCGATGACCCCGGCCCGCACCATCCGGGTCAGGACGGCGAGGTACGCCAGGGCCAGCACGACCGCCGGCAGGGTGAGCACCCGGAGCCGCTCGCCGAACCCTGCGTCGAGCGCCCCGGACGCCTGCACGGGCACGACGCGGAGCCAGACCGCGAAGACCAGCAGCAGGACGATCCCGACCACGAACTCCGGGATCGCGGAGACGGTCAGCAGCCCCACCGTCACGGCACGGTCCGACCGGCGCCCCTGGCGGTAGGCCTGCACGGCGCCGAGCACGAGGGCGACCGGCACCATGATGACGAAGGCGTACGCGCCGAGCAGGAGCGAGTTGCCGAGCCGTCCGAGCACCAGGTCCCGCACCGGCTCGGAGTACACGAAGCTCGTGCCCCAGTCGCCGGTCACGAACCCGCCGATCCAGTGCAGGTACCGGCTCACGAGGGAGCCGTCGAGTCCGTGGTCGACGTTCCAGGCCTGCACCTGCGCCGCCGTCGCGTACTGCCCGAGCGCGTTCCGACCGGGGTCCCCCGGGACGACCTGGACCAGCCAGAACGTGAGGATCGAGACCACGACCAGGACGAGCGGGATCTGGACGACCCGCTGGCCGACGAGGGACAGCAGACGACGACGGCGCGCGGTGCTCATGACGAGGTGACCCCGATCCCGCGGAAGTCGAACCCGCCCGGGAAGTCCTGCCCGGACCGGAAGGTCCCCGTCACGCGCTTCTGCAGCAGGATGCTGCTCGACGCGAACGCCGGCACGATCACCGGCAGATCCGTCCACTCGATCGTCGCGATCCGGTCGGCGAGGTCCTGCCGCTCGGACTCCGACGTGGTCGACTCGTACTGGTCGACGAGGGTCTCGAGCTCCGGGTTCGAGTACTTCGACGCGTTCCAGGCGGCGCCGGACCGGTAGATCAGGTCGACGTACTGGGCCGGCAGTCGCTGCGCCCAGTTCGTGATCGTCACCGGGGCGTTGAGCCACGGCGTGTCGGCTCCATCGGCGTAGTACTGCGCGCTCGTGAGGACCTTGAGCGTGACGTCGAACCCGCCGACGGCCTCGAGCTGCTGCTGCACCACCTGGGCGAGCGCCTTCTCGGCGTCGAGCGTGGTGATCTCGAACGACACGGTCTTGCCGCCGAGGAGCTCCCGCACCTTCGCCGCGTCCTGCGACCGCTGCTCGAGGCCCTTCGGCTGGATCGCGGAACTCGGGAAGAACGTGGTGTCGTTGCCGACCTCGGCGTTCCCGCCGTAGACCGTCTTGACGATCTCCTTCCGGTCGAGCGCCAGGGCGAACGCCTCGCGGACGTCCGGGTCGTCGAACGGCGCCTTGGTCACGTCGAGGAAGATGCCGTCGAACTTGTTGTAGTACGGCTTGGTCTCGTTGTGGTCCGAGGCCTGCAGCGTCGAGGTCGCGGTGGGGCTCGACGCGATCTGGTCGATCTCGCCGCTCTGGAAGGCCAGCAGCTGTGCCTGGTCGTCGGCGTAGAACTTCACGTCGACCTTCTCGAGGTCGACGTCCTTCGCGTCCCAGTAGTCGGGGTTCTTCGTGAACGTCGCGCCCTGGCCGGCGGAGTACTTCGACAGCACGAACTGGCCGGCACCGACGGGCTGCTTCGCCCAGTTCGTCGATGCCGTGAAGCCGGCGGGCTGGATCGTCGTGTTCGAGCCGGTGAGCAGGTACGGGAAGTCGGCGTAGGGCTTGTCGAGCGTGAACTCCACGGCGGAGTCGCCGTCCGCGGCGACGGACCCGAGGATGCCCTCGAAGCTCGACTTGCCGGGCGACTGGCTGTCCGTGCCGATGATCGAGTCGAACGTCGCGACGACGTCCTTGCTCGTGAGGGCGGCGCCGTCCGAGAACTTCAGGCCGTCGCGCAGGGTGACGGTCCAGGTGCGGCCATCGGACGAGGCCTTCCAGGAGTCGGCGAGCCGGCCCTCGAGCTTGCCCTGCGCGTCCTGGCTGAGGAGTCCCTCGGATGCCAGCCCGACGATGAACATCGCGTTGTAGTCGGACGTGGTGAGGGGGTTGATGGTGCTGTCGGGCTCCTGGAGGCCGAGCGTGTAGGTGCCGGCGTCCGACGAGCCGGACGAGGCGTCGCCGCCGGACGAGCACGCGGCGAGGGTGAGGGCGAGGGCGGACGCGGTGGCCGCGAGGGCGAGGCGCTTGAGGCGACGCCGCCGCGACGTGAGGTCGACGGTCATGGTTGGCTCCTGGGGTTCGGGGTGCAGGGGGTGGTGCGGTCAGCGGTGCGCACGGTCGGGCACGCGGGGGTGTCCGAACCGCTCGCGCAGTGTGAGGTCGTCGTACGTGGTGGCGGTCCGGCCGCGGCGCTGCAGCTCGGGCACGACGTGGTCGACGAAGCGGTCGATGCCACCCGGCAGGTACGGGAACTGCACGATGAAGCCGTCCGCTCCGCCGTCGTCCGCGAGTTCCTCGAGCCGGTCGGCGATCTCCGGCCCGGTGCCGGTGAGCAGGCTCCGCCGGTACGACCACGAGTAGACGTCGCGGGGCGTCGCCGGCCCGTCCGCGAGCAGGCGCTCGACCGCGGGCTTCGGCGACCGGGTCTCGTTCGAGGTGTCGAACTCCTCGGCGTAGTCGAACGGCACGTCGACGTCGCGCCCCGACAGGTCCTGGCCGAGCTGGTGCGACACGTCCTCGAGGATGAGCGCGTCCGGGGTGAGCGCCAGGATCGCGTCCGCCTCGGCCCGGGCGTCGGCGGCGGTCTCCCCCACGACCGGCATGACCGAGGGCATGATCTTCACGGCGTCGGCAGCGCGACCGTGCCGGACCGCCCGGGCGCGCAGGTCGTCGACGAACCGACGGACGTCGGCCGCGGACCCACCCCGCGTGAACACGGCGTCCGCGGTGTCGGCGGCGAGCTCGAGGCCGGACTCGGAGCCGCCGGCCTGGAACAGCAGCGGGTGGCCCTGCGGCGGCCGGGCGATGTTGAGCGGACCGCGCACCCGGAAGAACTCCCCGTCGTGGTCGAGCCGGTGCAGCCCGTCCCGGTCGGCGAAGATCCCGGACGCGGCGTCCGCACGGATCGCGTCGTCGTCCCAGCTGTCGAGCAGACCGTGGACGACGTCGACGAACTCGCGGCCGCGCTCGTACCGGCGGGAGTGGTCGATGTGCGCGTCGCCGCCGAAGTTCCGGGCCTCTTCGTCGTAGCGGCTCGTGACGAGGTTCCACGCCGCGCGGCCCCGGCTGATGTGGTCGAGGGAGGCGATCGTCCGCGCCACGTGGTAGGGCTCGTTGTAGGTGGTCGAGACCGTCGCCGCGAGCCCGATGCGGCTGGTCACCTGGGACAGCGCCGCGAGCAGGGTGAACGGCTCCGGGCGGAGCGCGCCGTAGTGGTCGACGCCGGACGGGTACCGGTCCCAGAAGTACAGGCCGTCCGCCAGGAACAGCGTGTCGAAGAACCCGCGCTCGGCGCTCTGCGCGATGTGGCGGTGGTGGCCGATCGTCAGGTGCTCGGCCGGCCGCGACGACGGGTGCCGCCAGCCGGTGACGTGTGCGCCGCCGGGGTGGAAGGCGAACGCACCGAGCAGGATCCGGTCGCTCATGCCGAGACCTCCGCCGTCCGGAGCGTGCTCGCCGGTCGCGCCAGCCCGAGGTGCTCGCGCAGGGTGTCCCCGCGGTACGTGCGGTCGTAAACGCCGCGGCGTTCGAGCTCCGGCACCACCTGGTCGACGAACCGGTCCACGCTCACCGGGATCGACGAGAACGCGAGCATGAAGCCGTCCGCGGCGTCCTGCTCGTAGCGCTCGGTCAGCCAGTCCGCGATCTGCTCGGGTGTCCCGGGCAGGAACCGGCGCCGCAGGATCGTCCGGTAGACCTCGCGCAGCGTCGTGGCGTCCGCGGCGATGCGTCGGATCGACTCGTACACCGACTTCGACTGGGTGATCGACGACTCGTCGAAGACGTGCTCGAACGGCGCGTCGAGCGGCCGGTCGGACAGATCGGTCTGCAGGTAGTGCGAGAGCAGGTCGAGCGAGACGCGGTCCGGCGTGAGCTCCTCGATCTCGTCGAGCTGGCGCAGCGCGTCCGCCTCGGTGTCGCCGATGACGGGCGACACGGCCGGCAGGATGAGCATCGACGACGGGTCGCGACCGTTGTCGACGGCTCGGCGCTTGTAGTCGGCGTACAGCGCCTGCGCGTCGGCGAGCTCGTCCTGCCAGAGCGTGAACACGCCCTCGGCCTTCGCCCCCGCCAGCGCTCGGCCGGCCTCGGACGCGCCGGCCTGGAACAGCACCGGGTGCGCCTGGGGCGGACGGGCGATGTTGAGGGGTCCCCGCACCCGGAAGAACTCCCCCTGGTGGTCGAGGACGTGCAGGCCCTCGCGCTTGGCGAAGTACCCGGACTGCTTGTCGTGCAGGAAGGCGTCGTCGTCCCAGCTGTCCCAAAGTCCCTGCACGACGTCGACGAACTCGGCCCCGCGCCGGTAGCGCACCGCGTGGTCGAGGTTGGCGTCGCGCCCGAAGTTCCACGCCTCTTCGTCGGAGGCGCTCGTGACGAGGTTCCACGCGGCGCGGCCCTCGCTGAGATGGTCGAGCGAGGCGAGCTTCCGGGCGACGTGGTACGGCTCGTTGTACGTCGTCGACACCGTGGCGGCGAGTCCGATGTGCTCGGTCCGCTGCGACAGCGCGCCGAGCAGCGTGAAGGGCTCGGTGCGGATGTTCACGACGTGGTCGATGCCGGAGTCGAAGCGGTCCCAGACGTAGAGCTCGTCGGCGATGAAGAGCGTCGCGAACCCGCCACGCTCGAGCGTCTGGGCGAACCGGACGTAGTACTCAACGTCGAGGTACTGCTCCGGTTCGCTGCCGGGCAGCCGCCAGCTCGTGACGTGTTCACCGCCCGGGTAGAAGACCATCCCGCCCAGCACGAGGCCGCCGTCGCGCGTCATGCCGTCACCGCCTCTCGTGTCCGTGCCGGTGCGACCGGCCCCACCGTCGCCCCGATGCGTGGCGCGACGTCCTCTGCGAAGAGCGCGAGGGCCTCGCGCCGACGCTCCTGGTCGGCGTAGCCGTGCTCGACCTGCACGTTGAGCTGCGTGGCGTACCGGGAGTACGGCTTCGACACGATCGACTCGGCGATGTCCTCGGCGGTGCCGTAGTGCAGGTTCAGCGACGCGGCCTTCTCGGCCAGGGTCGAGGCCGGGGGCAGGAACGACTCGCCCCACGCGTACTTCGCCTCGATGCCGGCACGGGCCTCGCGCAGCGCCGAGGCACGGTCACGGGCCGGGTAGATCGCGGTGGAGAGCGCCACCCGCGGCACCGCGCCGTCGGGCAGCGCGTCGAGGTAGGCGGCGGCGGTGACCTCGGCCGGTACCGTCTGGGTCGTGCCGACCAGGACCCCGTGCCCCCGGGTGGCGGCGATCGCAGCGCTGCCGGCGGTGAGGGTGGCGTCCCAGAGCCGGTCCAGCAGCGCGCTGCCGTCCGGGTTCAGTCGGGCCGTGCCGGTCCCGAGCGGCTCCCCGCGGAGCGCACCGAGCAGCGTGTCGAGCTGGGCCTCGAAGGCCGCCCGACGTGCCTCGTGCTCGGCGTGTGCGAGGTCCGGTGCGAAGACGTCGAGCGTCTCCGGGCCGCCGCCGTTCGCGACGCCGAGCTCGACCCGGCCGTCGCTGAGCGCGTCGAGCACCGCGGCGTCCTCGGCGACGCGGACCGGGTCCTCGTGCGGGAGCGTCACCGCACCGAGTCCGAGCCGCAGGGTCGAGGTGCGCTCGGCGAGCGCAGCGAAGAAGACGAACGGTGACGGCAGCCCGCCGCGGGTCGGGTCGTCGTCGTGCCGGAAGTGGAACTGCCGGACCCACGCGCTCTCGTACCCGAGTCGTTCCGCGGCGGCGAACAGGTCCAGCTCGTCGCGGTACGCCCGGCTCGCCGGCGGCGCTTCCGTCCCGTGCGAGAACACCGCGATCCGCAGTGGCACCGAGGCCACTCGGGCGGCCCGTTCGACGTGCGTCATGGAACACTCCCTCGTCAGTGGAGTGATGCAAACACGCACCACCGACGGTCCACGAGCGGCGACGTAACGGAGCGTTGCGCGACGTCACACGACGTAGGAGTGGGCGCGGACGGCGTCCGAGGAGCATCATGCGGCCGCACTGCGGCTCGGACGGACTCAGATGTCGAGGACTCCGTCGACCGCACTGCGACGCGGAGGGATGTGCCGGGAGCCGATGTCCTCGTCCAGGTACACACCGAGGTAGCCGTGGTCGACCGGTCGGCCGGTGTCGTCGAACACGCGGTACCGGCGACGGAGCCGGAGGAACGGCACGTCCGCGTGCTCGAACGACACGACGACCTCGGTCGCGGGGAACGCACCCTCGACCTCGACGCGGACGTCGCGGTAGTCGCTGCGGATCCGTCGCGGTCCGTCGACGCCGCGAGACCAGACGATGCCCGGACGGTCGAGGGCCGTGAGCTGCGCGACGAGGCGAGCGACGCTGCGATCCCGGTCCACGGACTCCCGGTCGACCACAGGCCACCGGGTGCCGTCGACGCCGGCCAGGTCGAGGCGCTCGATCCAGGGCGCCCGTCGGTCTTCCCGCTGCTCGATCGACCGCTCCCACTCGGCATCGGCAGTGTCAGCGTCCTCCGGGTCCTCGACCGCGACGGAGTCGAGCTGCTCCGTTTCGATCCTGGACGGGAGCCCTCCCGAAACGTCGACCATGACCTCGCGAGGTCGGTAGACCACGTCCCGAGCGCCGTGACCGTCCGGGACGAGCTCCGGGCCGGTGGGGTGGTACCGCACGGTCAGCGTGTCCGCTTCCACCGTGACGCCCTCGACGAGGTGGTCGACGCGGATGGTCGTCCGTGTCCCGTCCGGGGCGATCCGCACGAGGTCGGTGGGCGGCGTGGGCGACGGCGGCTCGGGGGCCTCCGCGTCGTTCTCGTCGCCGTCGTCTCCCACCTCGGAGCCGTCGCGGTCGTCGGCGAAGCCGATCGACCACTGGTACGCCGTCATCACGGCCGAAGCGGACTCCTCGTCGTCCTGGTCGTCCTCGTCGTCCCGGTCGTCCTGGTCGTCCTGGTCGTCGAGCGACTCCTCGTCGTGAGCGACCTCGTCGTCGGGCTCGGTCCACGCCGCGGGGTCGGGCCAGAACGCACCGACCTCGGCCCAGGCGAGATCCGACGCTTGCAGCGCCTCGAGTTCCTCGGAGTCGTCCTGGTCGGAGTCCCCGCCGACGTGCGCCATCCAGCCCGAGGCGTCTCGGGGGTCGGCGAGCCACAACCCACCGACGTCCGCCCCGACGGGGCGCCGGTCACCGAGGTCCACGGCCGCTCCGACGTGGTCGGGGTCGAGGTGGACCGCGGTGCGGGTGACGTCGTCGATGCCGTCCGAGCGGTACACGACCCAGACGCCGTCGTCGGTCGGCCAGGCCTCGGCCTCCTCGATCGCACGCTGGGGCAGCGGAGCGGTCGGCCACGTCAGCCACCGCACGACCTCGCCGGCGGCGACGACGGCAGCGACCGGGCGGTGGAGGTCCGGCACGACCGCGTGATGTCCGATGGGCACCACGTCGAGCGGGAACAGGTGGTCGGGTCCGTCGGTCCGGTCGCTCGCATCGGTCACGTGCGTGACGCTACCGCGAGCCGATCGCCGACGCGTGCGGAGGGCGCACGCGCGCGGATCGGACCGTGAGCGGATCAGGCGCGTGCGCACACCGGGTGCGTGTGCGCTGTCAGCGCCCATCGCGTTGACTGGGGTGTCGGTCGATCGAGGAGTGCGTGTGCTGGGACCTGAACTGGTGGTCGTGCTCGGCCTCGCCATCGCCCTGACGGCGGGCATCGCCGACCGCATCCGGGTCGCCCCGCCGGTGCTGCTGCTCGTCTTCGGCGCGCTGCTCGCCCTCGTGCCCGAGTTCGCGGGTGTGCAGCTCCCGGCCGACGCCGTCCTACTGCTCTTCCTGCCGGCGCTGCTGTACTGGGAGAGCCTGACGACGTCCCTGCGCGAGATCCGGAAGAACCTGCGCGGCATCGTCCTGATGGGCACACTGCTCGTCGTCGTCACGGCCGGGGCGGTCGCCGTCCTGCTCCACCTGCTCGGCATGCCGTGGGGTCCGGCCTGGGTGCTCGGTGCCGCCGTGGCCCCGACGGACGCCACGGCCGTCGGGGTGCTCACGAAGATGCTGCCGCGACGGAACGTCACGGTGCTGCGTGCCGAGAGCCTCGTGAACGACGGCACCACCCTCGTGGTCTACGGTATCGCCGTCGCGGTCACGGTCGGCACGCAGGAGCTCACGTTCTGGGGCGTCTCGGGCATGCTCGCGCTGTCCTACCTCGGCGGCGTGGCGGCCGGTCTGGTCGCGGCGTGGCTCGGCACACAGGTGCTCCGGCGCGTCGACACGGTCGTCCTCGAGAACCTGGTGACGCTCCTCGTGCCGTTCGTCGCGTTCCTCGGTGCCGAGGCGATCGGTGCCTCCGGCGTCCTCGCGGTCGTGGCCGCCGGAATCGTGGTGAGCCAGGTCGGTCCGAAGCTCGACCGCGCCGAGACCCGTCAGCAGGTCCGCGCGTTCTGGTCCTTCCTGACGTTCCTGCTGAACGGCGCGCTGTTCGTGCTCGTCGGCATCGAGGCGATGGTCGCCGCCCGTGCACTGGAGCCCGCCGAGCTCCTGCGCGCCACCGGCGTGATCGCCGCGGTGTCGATCGCCCTCGTGCTCGTGCGGTTCGCGTTCCTCAACGCTGCCGGCGGCACCGTGTGGCTCGTCACCCGACGGTCCGGCGGAGCACCGCGCGAGGGCCACCGGGACCGGCTCGTCAGCGGTTTCGCCGGGTTCCGCGGGGCGGTGTCGCTCGCGATGGCCGTCGCCGTGCCCCGGACCCTCGAGTCCGGCGCGGCCTTCCCCGACCGGGACCTCATCGTCTTCGTCACCGCCGGGGTCGTCGTCGTCACGATCGTCGGGCAGGCCCTGGTGCTGCCGGCCGTCCTCCGCCGGGCCGCGCTGCCCGAGGACGAGTCGGTCGGCGAGGAGCGCCGCTACGCCGAGCGCACCGCGATCGAGGAGGCGCTCGACGCACTCCCCCGCCTGGCCCGCTCGACCGGCGCCGACCGAGCGACCGTGGAGCGGGTGCGGAAGGACTACGAGGCGCACCTCGACGTCATCCAGGCCCGCGAGGAGGAGGACGACGACCACCCGGCGCTGCAACGGCACGACACCGCGGTCGCCCTCGAGCTCGCCCTGGTCCGGCACAAGGCCGCGACGCTCCTGCGGTTGCGAGACGCCGACGAGATCGACGACCTCGTGCTGCGGCAGGTGCGGTCGGGGTACGACGCGGAAGAGGCGCGGCTGAACGGGGTCACCACGACCTGAGGGATCCGATTCTTGGACGTTCCTGACCAGCCCCGCGTCAGGCTGCCCCCATGCTCACGATGGTCCCCGCCGCGGTCTCGGTCTTCGATGCCGGCTCGCTCCTGCACGCGTTCGGCCCCTGGGTGTTGCTCGGCATCGGCGTGGTCGTGTTCATCGAGTCCGGTGTCCTCTTCCCGTTCCTGCCCGGTGACTCGCTCATCGTCACCGCGGCGATCCTGGTCGGCAGTCTCGGCATCGACCCGTGGCAGATCGTCGTGGTCGGCGTCGTCGCCGCGTTCGCCGGCGACCAGGTCGGGTTCTGGCTGGGCCGTGGTGCGGGCCGCCGACTGTTCCGACCCGACGCCCGTGTACTGACGACCGCACGCTTGCACGAGGCCGACTCGTTCTTCGCGCGGTACGGGGCCCTGTCGCTCGTCCTCGGTCGGTTCGTTCCGATCGTGCGGACCTACGTCCCCCTCGCCGCCGGCACGTCCGACATGCACTGGCGTCGCTTCACGGTGTGGAACGCGCTCGGGGGCACGGCATGGGTGGTCGTCATGACCCTGGTCGGCGTCCTGCTCGGCGGCATCCCGTTCGTCGCCCACAACATCGACGTGCTCGCGATCGTCATCGTCGTGGTCTCCGTGCTGCCGGTCGTCATCGGCGCGGTCCGGTCCCGGCGCGCCCGCCACGACCGGTCGTCGGGCCCAGGTGCTCGCGAGCGGTCGACGATCCGATGACCGCCCCGTCCGACCACGAAAGGTCCTCCGTGTCCCGCTCGAACCCCGCACCCGCCGGCCCGATCCGGATCTCCCGCAACAAGGTCCCCGAGCCCACGGCGTCGTTCTGGATCGTCAAGGTCCTCGCGACGACCGTCGGCGAGACCGCCGCCGACCTGATGAGCGACACGCTCGGACTCGGCCTGCCCCTGACCACCGCGGTCATGGCCGTCGTGGTCCTGCTGTTCCTCGTCGCACAGTTCCGGGCGCGCTCCTACCGCCCGTCGGTGTACTGGCTGACCGTGGTCCTCATCAGCATCGTCGGCACGTGCATCACCGACAACCTCACCGATGGGCTCGGGGTCCCGCTGTGGCTCAGCACCACGGTGTTCGCCGTGGGGCTCGCCGCGGTGTTCCTCACGTGGCACCGTGTGGAGGGCACACTGTCCATCCACCGGATCGACACGGTCCGCCGCGAGGCGTTCTACTGGCTCGCGATCCTGTTCACCTTCGCCCTCGGCACCGCCGCCGGCGACCTCATCGGGGAACAGACCGGGATCGGGTACTTCCCGGCACTGCTGCTCTTCGCCGGGGGCATCGCGCTGGTCGCCCTGCTCCACTTCGGCTTCCGGGTCGATGGCGTCGTCTGCTTCTGGGCGGCCTACGTGCTCACCCGGCCGCTCGGCGCTTCGCTCGGCGACCTGCTCTCGCAACCGACGTCGGACGGCGGGCTCGGCATCGGGACGATCACCACGAGCGTGGTGTTCCTCGTGGCGATCCTCGTGATCGTCGGCACGGGCGCCGTCCGGCTCCGCCGCCGACGGTCGGAGACACTCAGCGAGGGTTCCGCCGCCTGAGTCCCGGCCGGTCCCCGGCTCGCGGCAGCGTGAGCACGAACACGGTACCGCCGGGCCCGGACTCGGCGACGCGCACGGAGCCGCCGGAGCGCGTGACGACGTCGCGGACGAGTGCGAGGCCGATCCCGTAGCTCCGGCGTCGTTCGGTCGGAGCGGCGGCAGGCGTGCCGTGGGCGAATCGGTCGAACACCCGGTCCGGATCGATCCCGGTGATGCCGTCACCGTGGTCCCGCACCGTGATCGTCACCGTGCGGGCCGTGGCCTGCACATGGACCTCGACGTCCGAGCCGGTCGGCGCGTGTCCCACCCCATTGTCGAGGAGCGCGACGAGGGCGCGACGGAGCGCGGTGGCCGGCATCGCGACCGCGACGTCGGCCACCGGATCATCGTGCACGATGCGCACCGCCCGCTCGACGGCGACGACCTGCAGGTCCGCGACCGCCCCGACGATCTGAGGGCCGACGGCCGTCTCGTGGCGCTCGCCGTCCGGCACCATGGTCGCAGCGCCGAGGAGGTCGTCGACCACCGCCGCCAGCGACCGCGTGTCCTCCCGGAGCGCCGCCACCACCGCGGTGTGCTCGTCATCGGCCGACATCAGCCGTCGCAGCTGCTGTACCCGCGCGCTCATCACGGTCAGCGGGGTCCGGAGTTCGTGGCTCGCGTCCGCGACGAACGTCCGCTGCAACCGGAGCGCCTCCCCCAGCGGCACCACCGCACGCCGGGCGATGAACCACGTCGCCAGCCCGGCGAGCACCACCGCCCCGAGGCCGATGACGGCGAGGGCCCCGAGGAGCGCATCACGGTCGACGAAGATCCGGGTGCTGTCCGCCGCGTGCCGCTCGGTCGCCTCGCTCGGGGTGGACTGCCACAGCACGTAGGCGAAGACGAGCCCGATGATGACCACGACGAGCCCCGCGGAGACGGCCGCCACCCGCACGCCGATCCGGACCGCCGAGCGCCGCACGGCGACCTCGTCGGGATCCCGGGTCACGGCGAACCGATCCGGTAACCGGTACCGCGGATCGTGGTGATCAGCTCCCGGTCGGTCTTCCGGCGGATGTAGTGGACGTAGGTGTCGACCGTGCCCTCGACCTCGCTGTCCCCGAACACCGTCGACAGGATGTGGGCTCGGGTGAAGGCCGTGGTGGGCGATAGAGCGAGCAGTGCGAGGAGCGCGTTCTCACGGTCCGTCAACTGGATCCGGCCCGAGTACGGCGAGTAGACGGTCGCCGTGTCCGGGTAGAACGTCCACTCGCCGATCGGCAGCGGATCGCCTTCGGAGCGGAAGTCGCGCGTCAGCGCGCGCAGTCGGGCGGAGAGCTCCTCGAACTCGAACGGCTTCACGAGGTAGTCGTTCGCGCCCGCGTCGAGGCCGGACACACGGTCCCCGAGAGCGCCGAGTGCCGTGAGCATGAGCACGGGCGTCGCGTCCCGTCGGCTCCGCAGCCGGGCGACGAACTCCGCACCGTCGATCCCGGGCAGCCGTCGATCGACCACCATCACCGCGAACATCCGCTCGGCCGCCGCCGTGAGGGCCTGCTCACCCGAGGGCACGAGCGTGACGTCCCAGTCCTCACCGAGCACGTCGGCCACGAGCGGGCCGAGACGCGGGTCGTCCTCGACGAGCAACAGCCGGTCCGTCGTCGTCACCGTGCCTCCTCCGGCGCGTCGGGCGGCGCCTCGTCGTCCAGCGTGGCACAGCCGTGGCAGGCTCGGACCGTGAACGAGCCGAGCGGTCTCCTGTGGACGCTGGTCGGGGTCCTGGTACTCGTCGCCGTCGCCACCGCCGTGCTCCTGCTCGCGCGCGCGCCGTCGCCATGGGCCCCGGCGCTCGCGGTCCTGCGGGGCACGGTGCAGCTGGCGCTCATCAGCCTCGTCCTCAGCGGCGTCATCCGGGACCCCCTCTGGATCGCCGCCGCCCTGGTGGTGATGTTCGGCGTCGCCACGACGACCGCGGCGAGACGCCTGGGCACGCTCCGGACCCGGTTCCTGCCGGTGACGCTGGCGATGTCCGCCGGGATCGTCGGCGCGCTCGGCATCGTGTTCCTCACCGGCGCGATCGCGTTCACGCCGCGCTACGTGCTCGCCGTCGGTGGCATCGTGATCGGGAACGCGATGACGAGCGCCACGCTGTCCGGTCGCCGCTTCGTCGAGTCGGTCGACGACCGGTGGGACGACGTCGAGGGGTGGCTCGCACTCGGGGCGACTCCACGGCAGTCGACCGCCGACCTGGTCCGGCGCGCCGTGCACGCCGCGATGGTGCCGAGTACGGACCAGACGCGGACGACCGGGCTCGTCACACTGCCGGGGGCGTTCGTCGGCGCGATCTTCGGCGGCGTCTCGCCGATCGAGGCCGGGCGTTTCCAGATCGTCGTGCTCGCCGCGATCATCGCGGCCGGTGCGATCGTCGCGACGACGCTCACGCACACGCTGGCACCGGTCCGGACCCGGCCGCCACAGCTCACCTGACCGCGATTCTCAGCGGTTCCTCCGAACGAACGGGAGACCGTCGACGGGTGCGCTCGAACAAGGTCCCGGTCCCCTCCCCGTCGTTCTGGGCCGTCAAGGTGCTGACGACCGGGTTCGGCGAAGCCCTCTCCGACTTCCTCGTCCGCCGGTTCGACCCCGTGCCGACAGTGCTCGTCACGGCCGTGGTGTTCACGGCCGTGCTCGCCGTGCAGCTCGGCTCACGCCGGTACGCACCTGGTCGCTACTGGGGTGCGGTGGTGATGGTCGCGGTCTTCGGCACGATGGCGGCGGACGCCGCACACGTGGCTGTCGGGGTGCCCTACTGGGCATCGTCGCTGGCGTTCGCCGGCGCGCTCGCGACGGTGTTCGTCGGCTGGCGACGCACCGCCGGCTCCCTCGACGTCCACGGGATCGACACCCTGCGCCGGGAGCTCTGGTACTGGGCGGCCGTCGCCGCGACCTTCGCGCTCGGTACCGCCGTCGGCGACCTCGTGGCATCGCTCGCCGGACTCGGGTTCCTCGCCGGAGGCGTGCTGTTCCTCGCGGCCATCGGCTTGGTCGCTGCCCTGCGCGGGTTCCAGGTGCTCGGACCCGTCACAGCATTCTGGGCCGCCTACGTCCTCACCCGTCCGCTCGGGGCGTCGTTCGCCGACTGGGTCGCCGTCGAGCCCGCGCGAGGTGGCCTCGGCGCCGGCACCGGACCCGTCTCGGCCGTCCTCGGGATCGTGATCGTCGTGTCCGTGTCGACCGTGGCCACCGGTCGACGCCGCCGGGTCGCCTCCCAGCCGCGATGACGGACGGGAGGCGCGGTGCCGGCCGGCACCGCGCCTCCCGTCCGTCAGGTCCTACGACTCGTCGGCAGCCGCCGGTTCCGAGGCGAGCGCCTTCCGACGCTGCACGACCTGGACCGCGATCGCCACCGGGACCGCCGCGAGGGCGAGTCCCCGCAGCCACGGACGGTCGAAGACGTGGCCGGACGCGTAGTCGAGGGACACCGGACCGGGGCCGCCGAGGGCGAACATCGCCGCCGAGAAGCCGAGGAACGCCGGGAACTCGAACCCGCCGTCGGCGTTGAAGAAGCCGTTCGGGATGTGCACGCTCGAGGCGACACCCATGGTCGTCGCGGCGCCCGCACCGGCGATCGGGGTGGCCAGGCCGAGCGCGAGGGCGGCACCGGAGCCGGCCTCGCCGATCCCGGCCAGGACGGCGTTGCGGCGGCCGGGTCGGAACCCCATCTGGTGCATGCCCTGGGCGGTGCCCTCGATGCCGCCGCCGCCGAACGCGCCGAAGAGCTTCTGGGAGCCGTGCGACACGAGGACGGCGCCGAGGGCGATGCGGAGCAGGGTCTTGGCGGTGACGGAAGCGGTCGTGGTGCGTGAGCTCATGCGTTCTCCCGGTGGTCGGTGGTCGTCCGGCCGAGGTGGTCGGCCGTGGTGTCGCAGAACGTACGCCCCGCCGGTCCGGTGTGGATCGGCGGGGTGTCCCGCGATGCGGTGGTCGTCAGCTGGTGAGCTGGCGTCGACCGCTCACACGGACGATGACACCGGCGACGACGGCACCGACGATCGGGGCGACGATGAAGACCCAGAGCTGCGCGAGCGGTGTCGCCCCGCCGTAGACGGCGGCAGCGATCGAGCGCGCCGGGTTCACGCTGGTGTTGCTGATCGGGATGCTCACGAGGTGGATCAGCGTCAGGGTGAGCCCGATGCCGATCGGCGCGACGGCCTGGTACTCCCGCTTGGCGGTGATCGAGAGGATGACGGCGATGAAGACACCGGTCAGCACCGCCTCGGCGAGGAACACCGACCCGAGGCCGTACCCGCCGGGGCTCGCCGATCCGTACCCGTTCGAGGCGAACCCGCCGTCGCGAGCGGCCGCGAACGCCCCCGGCTTGCCGGAGAGCACCGCGGCGATGATGCTCGTCGCGGCGAGCCCGCCGAAGATCTGAGCCACGATGTAGCCGGCGACGTGGCGGGCATCGGTGCGGCCCGCGGCGAGCAGACCGAGCGTGACCGCGGGGTTGAAGTGGCCGCCGGAGATGTGCCCGACGGCCGAGATCCCGGCCACGAGCGTGAGGCCGAACGCGAGGGCCACGCCGAGGTAGCCGACGCCCTGCTGGTTGTCCGTGGCACTCGGGACGTTCGCGGCGAAGAGCGCGGTACCGACGCCGCCGAGCACGAGCAGGAACGTGCCGAAGAGCTCGGACGCGTACCGGGCCACCGGCGACCAGACGGCCGCGTCCTCACGGCGCTGCTCGGACGTGGACTCGCTGACGGGTTCGTCCGCGGCGCGGTCGTGGGTGCGGTTCGCCATCGTGGTGTTCTCCGTTCGGTACGGCTGTCAGTGGACGCGGGTGGGTTTGGCGAGGGTGGAGCGGGTGCCGCCGGTGAGGTGGACGAGGACCGGGATCTGCCGGCCGAGGGTGCGGTCCAGGACGGTGATGGCCCGGTCGACGGCGGT
>Ga0308167_1000208_pt1 | contig 130127 bp, 110 predicted proteins | sample PhyCR1_2_FD_202138 | JGI IMG/M metagenome (GOLD analysis project Ga0308167, IMG submission 202138) | Phyllosphere microbial communities from UC Gill Tract Community Farm, Albany, California, United States - DLSLRC.R1 | ecosystem: Host-associated > Plants > Phyllosphere > Unclassified | place...
CGCTGATGAGCCTGATCCAGTCGGCCAAGCTCAACGGACATGATCCGTATGCCTATCTAAAGGACGTTTTCGCTCGGTTGCCGACGCAGCGGGCAAGTGATATCGGAGAGCTATTGCCACATCGTTGACAACCGACTTAGTTACGCAAGATGGGATGCCCGAACGGATACACCGAAAAAGCCCAGCGAAGCGCTGATTCAGCAATTGGCCAAGGCCAAGGTGCTTGAGCCTGCCACCGGCAAGCCCATGCCCGGTTCTCCCGCGTTTATCAAAGCCAGCTCCCCCGTGCCGAAGTGCACCAGCGGTCAACCCTGCCCGCAGGCCGGCTACTGGAAGGCTGTGTGGGTGATCAATAAGGCTTACGCAGAGCTGAGAGAAGGGGACATCCGGCGCTTCGAAGAGAACGAGATCATGCCCACCCTGACTGTTGCGAGCCGCGCGCCGCGCTTCCTGCTCCCCGACAGAATCACCGTCGGCGAGGAAAACATTGAATGGCATTTGTTGGGGTAAGGCATGGGCAATAATCTTCGTTGTGGCGACACCATCATGGGGCGCGCGCGCCTGACGCTTGTGGTCTCAAGCGTGCTGCTGGCTGCGTGCAATAACGCCAGCGCGTCTGCTTTGTCAGCCCGGCAAACACCCTTGAACCCCCTCACTGAAATCAAGGCCCAGCTGGCCTTTACGTGCGCGCACGAGCATATACCGGTGCCGTCCGCTGAAGCGGATGAACTGTTCCAGTACGCCCGCTGGTTGCAGAAAAACAACCAGCTTAAACAAAACCAAACCATTGATATCGAGATTGAGCGGCTGTACCGCATCGCAGCCGAAAATGGCCATTACAAGGCCAATATCAACCTGCAAAACGGGGCCATGCGTAGCTTCTTCAAACTCAGTGGCGCGGAGCACTTGCGCCTGAGCCAGCAACTGATTGATGCGAATGTGGCGACGGGTTACTACTTTATTGGGATCTTCCTGCAACAGGGCTCAGCCGGGCTGAGAAAGGATCCGCAAATGTCTCTGCGCTACTACCGCAAGGCGGCGGATCAGGGCAGTGCCCAAGCGCAGTACGAGGTGGGCGATAAACTGGCACCGATTGACATCGCGCCGGACGTAGCCCGGCAGATGCGCCGCTGTGCGGCTGAACAGGGGCATGGCAAGGCAGCTCTTGCTTTGGGCATCAATCTTAAGAACAGGGGGGAGTACCAAAAGGCGTTCGAGGTCTTCCAGATGGGCGTTAAAGCAGGTGATGAAACTTCTGCGGGTTGGTTAGAAGAAGCCTTTCGCAATCCTCCTCCCTCCGATTGGTTGTACTACCTCGCCCAACAGGAAGACCTTGAGCGGGCCGACCGTTATGAAAAAATATGGAGTGTGCTTGCGGACTACTCCTACGCCAATCCCACAGTCCCTGAGATCAACGAAATCCTGCCTTTGCCCCCTGCCAAGCTGCCGGCCTGGGACGGCAAGCTGCAATGGCTGGAAGCACGCCTGGCCAATGTGCCGCCGAAAAAGCCCAGCGAAGCGTTGATTCAGCAACTGGCCAAGGCCAAGGTGCTTGAGCCAGCCACCGGCAAGCCCATGCCCGTGCTCCCCATACCTTCCGGTGTGGCTTATCGATGGCTATGAGCGAGGGTGCATTGTGCACTTTTGCTGAATAGCCCCTTCGCTGCCGGCAACTACACAGCCTTTGGCCGCGTGCTGATAATCCTTGCTCACTTGCTTCCAGGCGTTCACATGCAGGCCATGTCGGCTTGTAAACGTCTGGCTATTGATTGAGGACTTTCATGGGCATTCGTATCTGGCATCAAAGTTTCACTGTGCTGAGCGACCTGGGCGCTTATGACGAGGCTCTGCGTGAGCATTTTCGCAAGGTTGCGCGGCCGGACACTGAAATTCATCTGCATGGCATGCGCCCCGGCACCTATCGCAGCCATTACCCGGGCGATGACATCAAGTATTGCCCCTTGCAATACCTGCATGGTTTGCAGTTTATGGCCGCCGGGCTCAATGCGCAGCATCAGGGTTTCGATGCCTATGCTATCAGCACCTTGCCAGAGCCTGCCCTCAAGGAAACCCGCAGCCTGTTGAACATTCCGGTGGTGGGCTATGGCGAATCGGCCATGTTGACCGCGTGTATGTTGGGGCGTCGGTTCGGGGTGCTGGTGTTTATCGACGAGTTGGCCGACCTGGTGGCAGACAACGCCAAGCGCCACGGGTTGGGCGAGCGGCTGGCGGGCATTCGTCACGTGGGTTTTCACTTCGCCGATGTACTGGCGGCTTTCGATGAGCCCGCTGAACTGATTGAGCGTTTCCGTCAGGCCGCCCGTGGGCTGATCGCCAGTGGTGCTGAAGTGATTATCCCCGGCGAAGCACCGCTGAACGTGCTGCTGGCCCGACACGGCATTAATGAAGTGGAGGGTGTGCCCGTGCTCGATTCGTTGGGTGCCTGGATCAAACAGGCCGAAGCCATGGTGGACTTGCGCCGCTCGATGGGCACCCGGCCGTGTAAACGCGGCTATTTTTCAGCGCAGCCGTCGACGGCGCGGGTGCGCGAGGTGTTCGAGTTCTATGGTTTGAGCCCGTTGCTTGAGACGGGAGATTGGGTATGACACGCCACGACTGTGATTTTCTGGTGGTGGGCGGTGGCCTCGCCGGTTTCGCGGCAGCACTCACGGCCGCGCAAGCCGGCTTGCAGGTAGTGGTGTTGGAAAAGACCGCACACACGGGTGGGTCGTCGGCCATGAGCGGAGGCTGCCTGGCATTTGCTGGTACTGACTTGCAACGCAAGCACGGGATCGAGGATTCCTCGCCATTGCTGTTTAGCGATATGGTCGATGTCGGCAAGGGCGAATGCGATGAGTCGCTGGTGCGGTTGTACGCCGACAATCAACTGCACACCTATGAGTGGTTAAAGCGTAACGGCGTGGTGTTTTCTGATGCGATTGAGGCGGCCTCCGGGCAGTCGGTGCCGCGGGTACACAACGTCGACCCGGCCGATATGGTGCGCCAGCTACAGAACGCGGCACTGGCGACGGGCAACGTCACGCTCTGGCTGCAAAGCCGCGCGCGACGTTTGCTGCGCGAAGCGGATGGCCGCGTGGTCGGTGCCACCGTTGAGCGAGAGGGTGAAACCCTGGTGGTGCATGCACGCCGTGCGGTGTTGTTGGCCAGTGGCGGGTTTGTGCAGGATCGTGCGCTTATCCATCGCTTCGCGCCGCACTACGACAATGCCGTGTTTATCGGCGGCGAGGGCAATGAAGGCGACGGGCTGCGCATGGCCTGGGCGCTGGGTGCCGATGTGCGTGACCTGCCCTATATCAAAGGCACTTTCGGCAAGCACCCGATAGATGAACACAATCACCATGCCTGCCTGGCGGTTTATAAGGGCGCTATCGCGGTGAACCAGGAAGGCAAGCGCTTTGTCGATGAGTCCCAGTCGTACAAGCTGCTGGGCGATGCCGTGATGCAACAAAGTGACGGCGTGGGTTATCAGATCCTCGACCACGGCATCATGCACAGCGGTGACAACCAGATCCGCATTCTGGATTTCACCCGTCGGCTGGAAGAAGGGTTGTTTGTCCAAGCACACACCCTGGAAGAACTCGCACGCTTGATAGACGTTCCGCAAGAGGTGTTTCTGGCCCAAGTCAGTGCCTATAACGAGGCCGTGCGCAACGGACTTGAACCCGAATTCGGGCGTAAGCACCTGGTGCATCACCATGGCCAACTGCGCACTATCGAGCACGGGCCGTTCTATGCCTACCCCTCTACAGCGGCGGTGTTTGGCACGTATTGCGGCGTGGTGGTGGACGCTGGTTTGCGGGCCATCGATGTCTTTGGCGAGCCCATCGAGGGGCTGCTCGCCGCTGGCGAAATGATCGGAGGCTTCCATGGTGCGGCGTATATGACCGGCTCGGCGCTGGGTAAAGCCGCCGTGTTCGGGCGGCTGGCCGGGGCCAGTGCGGCGGCGATGGAGGGCGGGTCGAAATGAAGATTCTGGTCCTGTTGGCGGGCGTCGCCGATATGCGTTTTGCCTTGCACCCCATTCGCCTGACCCCCGATGCGCAGATTCTCGAAGAGGGCACCGCCAGACGCCTGCTCAGCCCCTTTGACGAAGCCGCGCTGGAGGTCGCACTGAAACTGCGTGACGGCAATCCTGACACCCGGATAGACGTCTTGCTGCTGGAAGGTCCCAACACGGAAAACCTGCTGCGCAGCGTCGCCGCTTTTTGTCCAGATTCCTTGCAGGCCCTGGGTATACAGGCGGCACGGTTGTGGCACAGCCGTGAGAGTGCCAGGCAGATTGGCGCAGTCATAGACCAGCACTTCCCTGAGCATGAGCTGGTTGTGGTGGGGCGTGAGCTGGGGGATCTGGACGAGGGCAGCCTCCCGCCCTTACTGGCACGCAGCCTTCGGCGACGGCAGTTTGCCATGGCTCAGGTGGCGCAATGGCAAGGCGACCGCCTGCTGTTGATGCGTGAGCGAGGCACCCGTGAAGAGTGGCTGACAGTGGATCAGCCATTACTGGTGAGTGTGACCAATGACAAGCGTAATAGGTTGCGTCACCCCTTGATGAAGAACGTGATGGCGGCCAAGCGCAGGGTATTCACCTGCCTTCCTGTTCCCGTTGCAGTCACCTCGGGGCCGGCACTGAGAGCGCTGGAGGCTGCGCCGGTTACCACACGCGGTGGCCAGTGCCAGATGCTCGGTGGGGACAGCGCGCATCAGGCTCAGGCATTGATAGGTTGGCTTAAAGATCAGGGGGTTCATCTATGAAACGGCTGGTGATTATTCCTCAGGTGTGGGGCGCGACGGCGTTGGACACAGCACTGTCTGCAGGCCAGCACCTGGCCGGTGACGGTGGCTTTTCAGTGCTGTTGATCGGCAGCCAGGCGTGCGCGCTGGACCAGGACCTGGCCTGCCGAGCGGGTGCCGAGACGGTGTATCAGGCGCTGCATCCCGGCTTGCAGGAAGGTGATGACCCCTACGCAGTGGCCTGTGCCGTCAGCGAAGCGTTGGCGGCCATCCTGCCCAGCCCCCGTGAACCGTATCTGGTTCTGCTGCCACCGGGTACTGCCGGGGAAGAGCTGGCGGCTTTATTGGCAGACCTTCTCGATGGTCAGCCTTTGGGCCGTTGCTTGAGCCTGAGCGTGGAGGGCGAAGCGGTCATCGCTGAGCGCGCCGCTTGGGGGGGGCGCATGCGGATCAAACTGCAGGTTGAGTCGGGGCTTGCGTTTGCGTGTCTGCGGGCCGGTCGCGCCGTGTACAACTTGCCTGTCACCGCGAGCATTTGCACCCTCAATTTGCACACGAGTTTGCCATTGGGTTGGGTGTTACAAACACATGAAAGCAGCGAACGTTTGCCCCCGCTGGAAGGGGCGAGCCTGGTGGTGTCCGGTGGGCGTGGGGTCAATGAAGCGGGTTTCGCGCTGCTTGAAGAGCTGGCGTTAAGGCTTAACGGCACGCTGGGTGGCAGCCTGCCGGCAGTCGATGCCGGGCGGGTTCCCGTGCTGCGCCAGGTCGGGGTGTCCGGTAAATTCGTCAGCCCTCAGGTGTACCTGGCCGTCGGGATCTCCGGGACCTTGCAACACCTTGCCGGTGTGAGTCTGGATAGCCAGATCGTGGCGATTAACCAAGACCCGGAGGCGGACATTTTCAAGGTGGCAGCCGTGGGGATCGTGGCTGAATGGCAAAGTCTGGTGCCGGCGCTGCTCGAGGCGTTGGCACCTTAGGCCAGCCCACGGCGGCCCTGGCGCACTGTGACGTGGGCGTCATGGGCCGGGCGGCGCTGAGCATCCAGGGTGCTTAGCATAAAGTCGATAAAAGCGCGGGTACGGGGGGCGATAAAGCGTGCCTTGGGGGTCACCGCATAAAAGTTGCGGCTGCTGGTGCTCCACTCGGGGAACAGTTCGACCAATTCGGCGTTCCGGATCAGCCCATTGACGAACACATCCAGCACATAAATGATTCCGTGCCCGGCCAGTGCCGACTGGATCAGCGTGTCCGAGCTGTTGAAGTGCATATCGCCATTGGGGGTGATGCGGCAATGCTCCCCCGCGTTGTCGAAAGTCCAGTCCGACACCGTGTAGCGGCAGGCCCCAAAAATACCCAGACAGTGCTGCGGCTGCAGGTCGCGTGGGTGTTGCGGGGTGCCGATCCGTTCGAGCAAACCGGGTGCCGCGCAGGCCACATAGCGTGCCTGGTACAGGGGGCGGGCCACCAGGTCGGCATCGTTGACCAGGTCAATGCGAATGGCGACGTCCGTGCCTGTGGCAATAAGGTCCTGTGCATGATCGGTCTGGCGCAAGGCGACCGATAACCCGGGGTGCTGCGCGGTGAACGTGGGCAACGCCGGAAAGATCAAGGCCCGGGCAAAAGCGGCCGGTGACTCGATGCACAACTGGCCGCCGACCTGGCCTTTCTTTTGGCGCACCTGGCCTTCCATCTCTTCAATGTGTTGCAGCACCTTTTTGCATTGCGCGAAATACGCTTCGCCATCGTCGGTAATGCGCAGCGAACGGGTGTTTCGGGACAGCAGCGTGACGCCCAGATAGGTCTCAAGGTTGCGCACACTGGACGTCACGGTGGCGTTGGCGATGTTCAAGGATTCGGCCGCGCGACTGAAGCTGGCACATTCCACTACCCGTACAAACACTTGCATTGCCCAGAGCCTGTCCATCGGTTTTCGCCTTTTCCTAAAAGCCCATTTGCTTGCGCACACTCGAACGCCTTTATACCAGTTCCTATAGTGCTAGCCACAAAAAGAGGAACTACCCAATGGCTGAGTTGAACTTTGATCTGATCGTGGTGGGCTGCGGTGTGGCGGGCTTATCGGCGGCTGTTGCAGGTGCCGAACGCGGGCTGCGTGTGGCGGTGCTGGAGCGGGCAACGCGTGAAGAGCGGGGCGGGCAGAGCCGGTTTACCGAGGCGTACTTGCGCATGAAGAGCCATGATGAAGTCACGGATGACTTCGATACATTTCTGGCGGAACACTCCGGCTACTACCAAGACCCCGATTTTGTCGCTGAAACCCTCGCCGACCGCGCGCACTGGTCTGCCCAAACCCGTGCGCTGGCATCGATCGATGCCAGCGTGATCGGCACCTTCGCCGAACAGGTCCCCGGCACCATCGAATGGCTGAAAAGCAACGGGGTCAAGTTTGATTTCCTGCCGACCCAATTTTTGACCAGCACTCAACCGCGTCTGCTGCCAGTGGGGGGCGGTGAAGCCATCGTTGAAGCCCTGGCGAGCAAAGCTGAAACCCTGGGCGTGACGTTTTTCTATGAAACCTCGGGGCGCCAGCTGATCACGCAAGGCCTGGACCGTGTGGCCGGTATTCTGGCGCTCTCGCGCCAACAGGGTGAACTGACGTTACGCGGTGCCGTGGTGTTGGCCAGCGGCGGGTTTGAGGGCAATGCCGAGATGCTGAACCGTTATCTGGGGCCGCGTTCGGTGTTCCTGCGGCCGGTGTGCAAGGGCGCTTATTACAACCGCGGTGAAGGCATTCAGATGGCGCTAGACGTGGGCGCTGCGCCCAGCGGCGAATACGGCAGCTACCATGCCGAACCGGTTGACCCACGTTCGGGCATTTCCGAGCCCTCTATTTTTGTCTTCCCGTACGGTGTTCTGGTGAACCGGCAAGGGCTGCGCTTCACCGACGAGGCACCGGGCACGGTCGATGCCTGGTATGAGCGGGTCACCCGGCAGATTTACCTCCAAGATGAAGGGATTGCCTGGGTCATTCTCGACCAGAAGGTCAAGGACGTGCCCAACTACCGCTTGGCGATTCGTACCGATCAGGCGGCCATTGAAGCCCCGACTCTGGGCGAACTGGCTGAGAAACTGGGCGTAGCGCCTGCCGCGCTCGAGCAGACTGTCGCCGCGTATAACGCGGCCTGTCGCCCCGGCGACTACAAGCCGTTGCAGGTAGATGGCGTGGCCACGGTCGGGCTGGAACCGGCGAAAAGCAACTGGGCGTTGCCGCTTGATCGCGGCCCTTATTTCGCTTACCCGATCATCTCGGCAAACGTCTTCACCTTTGGCGGGCTGAAGGTGGATGAGCAGGCTCAAGTGATCAATGTCGACGGCGACCCGATCCGCAACTTGTACGCGGCGGGGGAAACCGTCGGCCTGTATTTTGGCAACTATGCGGGCGGTACCTCGGTACTCAAGGGGCTGGTGTTCGGCCGCCTGGCGGGCCAGGCCGCAGCGCAGCAGCGGGGTGCGCAATGAAGGTGGCGGTGGTCACCGGTGCCGCCGGGGCCATCGGCAGCGCGGTGTGCGCGTTATTGAGCCGTGAGGGCTACAAGGTGGCGGCGCTTGATCTGGCCTCGCCGGCGACGCTGCCCGAGCACACACGGTTTTATGCATGTGATGTGGCCTCACGTATTGCCGTACGCGATACCGTGGAGGAGATCGAGGAGCACATGGGCCCGATAACCGCGCTGGTCAATGTGGCGGGCGTGCTGTCTTGCGGCCGGGGGCTGGACCTCAAGGTGTCCGAGTTCGAGCGGGTGATGCGGGTCAATGTGCTCGGCACGCTGGTGCCGTGCCAGTTGATTGGGCAACGGATGGCCGAACGCAAACACGGCAGTATCGTCAATATGGGGTCTGTGGTCGGCAAGAATGGCGGTAATGCCCGCCCCTGGCTGGACCCTGCGGAGCAAGCCAGCGCCGCCGGGGTTGCCTATGGCATGTCGAAGTCGGCGGTACATACCTTGACCGTGTTTCTGGCCAAGGAACTGGCCCGCTCGGGCGTGCGGGTCAATGCCGTGGCACCTGGCCCGATCGCCACCGAAATGACGGTCACCTTTGCGCAACATCTGCGCGAATTGATTCCCCTGGGACGCATGGGGCGTGCCGAAGAAGTGGCGGCGGCGGTCAGCTTTATGCTGTCGGACAAGGCCGGCTTTATCAGCGGCGAGATTCTGGATATCAACGGCGCACTGTGGTGCGACTGAATCAACTGAGAGAAACGTAAACATGAAAAGTATTTATCTGGTTCTGGACATGCAAAACGATCTGGTACACCCCGACGGTGCCAGCGGTAAAGGCCCGCTTGGCGAGCAAGTACGCAGCCGCGAGATCATTGCCCGCACGGCCGCAGCCATTGCCCGCGCCCGGGCCAAAGGCATTCCGGTCGCTTATGTGCGTGTCGCCTTTTCCGATGATCACCGTGAAGCCAACCCGCACTCGCAGGTGTTCGGGCCTATCGCCAAAAACGGCATTTTGAAAAAGAACGCCTGGGGCGGTGCCGTGCATGATGAACTGGCACCGCAGGTTCAGGATTGGGACATCGTCAAACACCGGGTGTCGCCGTTCTACGCCACACACCTGGAGGTGCTGTTGCGTCGTGAAGGCATCGAGCGGATTTACTGCAGCGGTGTCAGCACCCAGGCAGTGGTGCAGGCCACGGTACGTGATGCCCATGACCGTGACTTTGATGTGGTAGTGCTGGAAGACTGCTGCGCTTCGCCCTCGGCGCAAGAGCATGAAAACTCCATGGCCAGCATCGCGCGATTCTGCACCCCGGTGAGCGCCAGCGACGCATTCGTGTAACCGTGAAGGCCGCCTGCTGACGTTGACACAACCGCCGGGTCATTGACCCGGCGGTTGTCGTTCAGGGGTTCACTGCGACTCGGGATCGTCCTGCGACATTTTCTTCACCCGATAATCGAGCTGCGCGCGGCTAAGTCCCAACAAGGTGGCGGCACGGGAAATATTGTTGTCACTGAGCTTCATGGCCACCTCAATGTACACCTCCTCGATAAGCCTCAGGCGTACCGGGCCGCGTTGCAAGGCGCGTTGCGCCACCGCAAGCAACTGTTCGTGGCTGGCGTTCTCCTGTTGCGCCAGTGCCACGCTTGGCGGGTTGTCCGGCATGCGAATACCGATGGCCGGGCCGCTGTCCCAACCCACCGTGCCAATGCGTTCCAGGTGCCCGGCCAATGAGTCGAGCCCCGACAGGTGGCGGATGTCCAACAGGTCGCCCTCGTCGCTGAGAATCACTGCGCGCTCAATCACGTTTTCAAACTCGCGAATATTGCCCGGCCAGTGATAATCCAGAATCACTTGCAGGGCCCGTGGCGTCACCCCCGTCAGGTGGCGGCCATGCAAGGTGCTCAATTTGCGCATGACCGTGTCGAGCAACAAGGGCAAGTCGTCCTTGCGCTCGCGCAACGGGGCGATGGTCACCGGGAACACGTTCAGGCGGTAGAACAAGTCGCTGCGAAAGCGCCCGGCCTGAACGGCTTTGGCCAGGTCTTCGTTGGTAGCGGCGATGACCCGCACATCGACCTTGATCGTCTTGTTACTGCCCAAGCGCTCCAGGTCGCCGCTTTGCAGCACCCGCAGCAGTTTGCCTTGGGCGGTCATGCTCAATGTGGCGATTTCATCCAGAAAAATCGTGCCACCGTGGGCAATTTCAAACCGGCCCGGGCGGGCGTCGGTGGCCCCGGAGTACGCGCCACGCTGAACCCCGAACAGCTCAGACTCGATCAGTTGCTCCGGAATGGCGGCACAGTTGATCTCAACGAACGGGGTATGGGCGCGCAGGCTATTGCGGTGCAACTCGTGGGCGAACATGGTTTTGCCGACACCGCTCTCGCCCAGCAGCAATACCGTGGCATTGGTACCCGCCACCCGCAGGATTTTATGCATGACGAGGTGATAGGCCGCCGAACTGCCCACCGGGCGGGCCGGGTCGGTTTCGAGGGCGGGGCTTTCTCCCAGGCCAAAAGGGGCGAGTACTGCGGCCTTGGGAGCCGGTTTTAGCGGTTGGCTGCGGCGATGGTCGGTGACCCTCGGTTGAAAGTACTTGAGGTCGTCCTCGGTGTTGTCCCAATCCTCGACCGGTTTGACCACCACACGGCACACGTCATGCCCGCAGCCTTGGCACTCGGTCTCTCGGGCCAGCAGGCGGCGACCCATCAGGCGGCTCATAAAGCCCGAGCTGTAGCCCACCTCCATCCAGCAAATAGGGTCGGTACTGGTGCCGTTGGCGGCAATATGCACGTCGCTCTCAACCGAGCGCTTCCACGTAAATTCGCTGTATTTAAAGCCTTTGGCATGGTCGAACTCGATGCACACAGGGGCTACCTGGACCACGCCCGACAGGGAATGGAGCTGGCCGCCAGCGGCGACGATATCGAGTTCGTTACCGGTACCCCGCGCCTTGATCGCCAGGTCGGCATCGCGTTGACCGGTCAGGTAGCCGACCCGGGTCAGCACACCGCGGGTGAACTCAACGCCGTTGCTTTCCAGCAGTTCCTGGCGCAAGGCACCAAAGGCTTCGACGTGCATGAGCATCATGCGTTTGTCATCCAGCCAGATCAGACCTTCCTGAGGGTTGAAGTAAAGCCGGTCTACCAGATCTTGCATATCCGGGAAACGCAGGTCGGTGATGATATTGATGCCGTTACGTTTGCTGGATTGATGCGTGGGCGCATCACCCCCGGTCGACGGTGTACTCATCGAATAAGCCTTTTGTTTTTATTGGAATAATGCCGAACACGCGATGCCAAACGCGTGCCAAGGCAATGCTTGGCTGATGTTAGCGCGTGGGCGCGAGCTGCTTGTACTGAAACACAAGCCGTGTGACAGCGCTACCCGTTCCGGCCAGGTTCTGGCCGCAGGGCGGATTCATGAAATCCTTGAATGAAATTCATAAATGTCGAAATTGATGAAGTGCCCGATTTTTCGCCATGGGGTCAAATCAGCGCGGAACACCGCCTTTTAAATTTTGTAACTAGCTGAATATAAACGGCTATTTTTTTAATTTCAGGCGGTGTTCGGGGCTGGCACAGCGCTTGCTCTTGTCCTTGTCAACGGCTGCTCCCTCATGGGTTTCATGAATGGGCAGGACAACAAAAACAAGATGAGGGGCAGGCAAATGGCTGAAATACACGCGTTGGCCTATGCGGGGTTCGGTGTCAGTGACCTGGATCAGTGGCAATGGCTCGCGACCGACATTATGGGCATGCAAGTCGCCAGTCGCGATGAGCAGGGTTTGACGTTGCGCATGGACGAATATGCCCAGCGCTTCTTCCTGGAAAAGAACCCCGTTGACGACATTCTGGTGGCTGGCTGGCAGTTTCGCAGCGAGCAGGAGCTTGAAAGCTACATCGCGCAAATGCGTGAAAAAGGGGTGGCTGTCGAGGTGCTGTCTGACGAGTTACGCCAGCGGCGGATGGTTGAGAAGGCCTACAGCTGCCAGGACCCGAATGGTTTTACCCATGAGTTTTTCTTCGGCCACCGTGAAGCCGGGCTCAATGACGTCTTTCACTCCAAGGTGCTGAAAGGCAAGTTCGTCACTGGCGAACTGGGTATTGGCCACATCCTGCCGTTTGCCAAAGACGGCCCCAAGACCGTGAGTTTTTACACGGATATCTTGAAGCTGCGCGTGAGCGATTACATCCGTGAAGAAGTGCGGCCGGGCATGGTGGTGGATGCCACCTTCTTTCACACCGCCACCGGTCGTCATCACTCCATTGCCACGGCGCAGGCTCCGGCCGCCAAAATTCTGAATCACTTCATGGTTCAAGTGGACAACATGGATGACGTCGGCATGGCGTATGACCGCTGCATCAAGGCGGGCATCCCGATCATTCTGGAGTTGGGGCACCACCCCAACGACAAGACCTTCTCCTTTTATGCCCAGACCCCTTCGGGTTTCAACTTTGAAATGGGCTGGGGCGGCGTGGTCATTGATGACCAGCACTGGGAAGTCAAAGCGTTCAGCAAAATGAGCGACTGGGGCCACAAGCGCAACATCGTCCTTTAAGTATCGGCAAGCCGCCGGACCGTGCATTGATCCAGCATCAAGGGCCACCCATGCCCATGAAACAGTGAGGTATTCCCGATGTTAAACGCCATTCAATCGAGCAGTACGCCGCGGGTTGTCCCGCCGATGGTCGCCACCGCAGATTTCTGCAAGGGCATGCGCCATCTGGCCGGTGCCTGTGTGGTGATTGCCAGTGGTGCCGACGGCGAAAGAGCGGGCCTGACCGCCACGGCCGTGTGCTCGATCACGGCGGACCCGCCACGCTTGTTGATTTGCGTAAACCGCAATGTTCGCGCCCATGAAGTGATCAAGCGGGCAGGGGCCTTCAGCATCAATGTGTTGGCCCATGACCAGGAAGTCATTGCCAAACGCTTTGCCGGCATGGTCGAGGGCGTGATCGGTGAGCAGCGCTTCGCCGAAGGCCACTGGGAGCCGGGGATCAGTGGCGTACCACTGCTCGAAGACGCGCTGGTCAGCTTCGAGTGCCGGCTGGCTGAAGTGATCCCGGCCAGTACCCACGACATGTTTATCGGTGAAGTGATTGGCGTACGCGGCCTGCCGGAGCAGGACGGTGCCCTGATGTACTTCAACAGCAAGTTCGCAACGCTCAAGTAAAACCCCGGCCGGTTTTGGCGCGCAGGCCCACCCCTAAAACAAGAGATAAAGACCTATGAACAACTTCGTCCCACACACCGGGCTGTCAGGCACCCAGGCGATACCCACCGAAGCGCAACTGCTGGAGCGGGCCCGTGAGTTGATCCCCATGTTGCTCGAAAAGGCCGATTCGGTTGAGCGTAATCGCATGGTGTCCAGTGAAACCATCGCCGCCTTTGTTAATGCGGGCTTCTTCAAGATTTTGCAGCCCAAGCAGTACGGCGGCTGGGAAATGAACCCGGCGGTGTTTTACAAAGTGCTGATGGAACTGGGACGTGGCTGTGCAAGCAGCGCCTGGAACATGATGATTCTGGGCATTCACCAATGGGAGTACGGCTCGCTTGAACCGCAAGCGTGCCTGGACGTTTGGGGTGAAGACAACACCGTTATTACCGCCTCCTCCTACCCGCCGTTTGGCAAAGTTGTAGAAGTGGAAGGCGGTTACGCCATCAGCGGAACCTGGAAAACCTCCAGCGGTTGCGACCACGGTAAATGGGCATTCCTGGGTGGCCTGCGGCGTGATGCCGACGGCAATGTCATCGATCGTCTGTCGATGCTGGTGCCCAGTTCTGCATGGGTGATCGAGGATGATTGGCATGTATTCGGCCTGGCCGGTACCGGCAGCAAAAGTCTGGTCATCAAGGAAGCTTTTGTGCCTTACCACCGGGCCCACAGCCTGATCGAGTACAGCTACAGCGAGCGCCCGGCCAATTACCTGTTTCCGTTTAACCAGATCTTCTTCGGGGCCGTGTCGGCGCTGATCGTGGGGATCGGCCAGGGCGGGATTGATGAATATGTCCGCCAGATGAGCGTGCGCACCAACACCACTGACGGCGGTAATGCGGCACTCAGCCCTTACGTCAAGGACCGCTTGGGCAATGCGGTGGTCCGGGTGCGTTCAGCCCGTGCCCGCCTGCTGCAAATGCTGGCCGAAAGCACCGAATACGTTGAGCGGCGCGAACTGGTGCCGGCCTACGACCGTGTGCACTACATGCTCGATATCGCCCGCGTCGGGCGTGATTGCGAAGAGGCCGTGATGCTGCTGTTCAAGGCCACGTCGGCGCGCGGCATTTATCTGAACAACCCGCTGCAACGCATCCTGCGCGACGTGATCGCGGCGGCCAACCACATTACCCAGAACGCTGACGATACCGCCGGCATGCTCGGCGCGTACCTGTTGGGGCAGGCGCTGCCACCGATGATGTTTGGCCGTGATCCCGTGTCCATCCACGACTGAGCACGCGTGCCGGGGGTAGGGGATTACGCCCGGCAAGACCCGGCCGTTGCCGAGTAGGCAACGGCTTATAAAAACAAAAAAACGGCTTATCGCCGAAGAGGTCTTGAATGTCTAAATCTAAGAGTCTGTTTGCGGGATGCGCGCGGCGGGCAGAGCAACGGCTGCGGCTGACCCGGTTGGCCACCGCGCTGTTGGGCTGTTCAGTGCTGACCACGGCGCAGGCGTTTGAGTTTGATACGGGGAACAAAGACCTCAAAGTTCGCTTTGACACCAACGTCAAATACTCCAATGCCTGGCGTGTCAGCGGCCGGGACGACAAATTGATTGCCGACGCCAACCTGGACGACGGCGATCATAACTTCAGCAGAGGCATGATCTCCAACCGCCTCGACCTGTTTTCCGAATTTGACCTGTCGTACCAGAAGGTGGGCATGCGCCTCAGCGGTGCGGCCTGGTACGACGACATTTACAACCAGGGTAATGACAACGACTCCCCGCAAACGGTGAACTCTTATACCGTGCGCTACGACCAGTTCACCCGCGACACCCGCGACTTGCATGGGCGCAAGGCGGAATTTCGCGATGCCTTTGTTTACGGCAATTACGACCTGGGCGATGAAATGTGGGGCGTATCCCGGTTGGGCCGGCATTCACTGGTCTACGGCGAAAGCCTGTTCTTTGGTGCTAACGGTATTGCCGCCGGCCAGCAGCCTATTGATGCGATACGGGCGCTGAGCGTACCCAACACACAATTCAAAGAACTGGGCTTGCCGGTCAACCAGTTTTCCACGCAACTACAGATCACCCCGACCGTGTCGGTGGGCGGTTACTACCAATTCGAATGGGAGCGCACCCGGATTCCAGCCGCAGGCAGTTACTTCAGCCCGGCGGACCTGCTGGATGCCGGCGGGGAAAGGATTGTCATTGAACGCTTTGCCGATGGCGTTCCGGCGGCCTCGTTTTACCGCGGCAAGGACATCAAAGCCCGCGACAGCGGCCAGTGGGGTGCACAACTGCGCTACCGATCCGAGGCGCTGGATACCGATTTCGGCCTGTACGCGATCAACTACCACGACAAAAACTTTCAGACCCAATTGCGCCCGGGGGCTTACGCCGGTGCACGACCCGACCAGATCGGCGAGTACATGCTGGTCTTCCCGGAAGACATCAAAGCTTACGGCTTGAGTGCCAACCGTGGCTTTGGCGATGTCAACCTGGGCTTTGAAACCTCGATTCGTGATAACGCGCCGCTGGTCAGCCTGACCGTCACGGACTTCACGGGCACCCACAACAACGATTCCAACCCGCTCTATGCCGTGGGCCGTACCGCCCACGCGCAGGTCAACATGATTTACATCATGCCGATGGGAACCTTCTGGGACACCGCCACCCTGTTGGGTGAGGTGGCCTGGAACCGGACCCTGAGCATCCAGAAAAACCGCGACAACATCGACCCCAATGCCACCCGCGATGCCACAGCGATTCGCGTGGCCTTCTCGCCCATGTACTTCCAGGTCATGGACGGTGTGGACCTGACGGTGCCCATGGGCCTGAGCTACGGCATCGACGGCCGTTCTTCCGCTGTCGGCGGCTTCAGCCAGGACAAAGGCGGGGATTACAACATCGGCCTGTCAGCCGAATACCTGAACTCGGTGACGTTCACCCTGGCTTACACCGGTTACTACGGCCCCACAGGGCCGATCAACATTGACGGTGTCAGAACATTCAAACAGACCAGTGCTGACCGGGATTTTGTGTCCTTCAGCGTTTCTCACACATTCTGAGTAGTGACAATGCACAACAATAAGATCGCTCAGTTGTTGACCAGCCTTGCGCTGTCCCTGGCCGCCCTGTCAGCTAACGCCGGCGTCAGTGCCGAGCAGGCCCAGGCCCTGAAAACCACCCTGACGCCCATGGGGGCCGAGCGGGCGGCCAATGCCGACGGCAGCATTCCGGCCTGGTCCGGGGGTTACACCACGGTACCGGCCGGCTATCAGCAGGGCCACAGGGCCTACGACCCGTTCAGCCAGGACAAGCCGCTGTACACCATCACGGCGGCCAATATGGCCGAGTACCAAAGCAAGCTCAGCGACGGCGTGATCCAGTTGCTCAAGGACAACCCGCAGACGTTCCGTATCGATGTCTACCCGACGCGTCGCACGGCCGCCGCCCCTCAGTGGGTGTATGACAACACGCTCAAGAACGCCACGGACGCCAGCCTTGAAGGCGATGGCCTGATCGTCAAGGGGGCATATGGCGGTGTGCCGTTCCCCTTCCCGAAATCAGGGGTCGAGGTGCAATGGAATCACCAGTTGTTGTGGCGCGGTGAGTCGACCCACAGCAAGTACAAAGTGTGGACCACCACGGCAGACGGTCAGCGCGTGCTGGCTACCGCAGCCGAGGACGAAGCTCAGTACCCGTACTACTTCAAAGAAGGTTCGCCCGGCTCATCCGGCATCAACTACATGATGGCTATTCAGTTGACCTATGCCCCGGCATTCCGCGCCGGCGAGGCATTGATGGTGCACAACGTGACCGACTACGTGCAGGGCCGCACCTTGTGGCAATACTTGTCCGGGCAACGTCGGGTCCGTCGCGCCCCGAGCATCAACTTCGACACGCCCAACCCGGTGGCGTCTGGCGTCAACTTTGTGGACGAAAACTATGGCGGCACCGGTTCCCCCGAGCGCTATGACTGGAAGCTGATCGGCAAGAAGGAAATGATCATTCCCTACAACAACAACGCGTTGTTGGCCAATGGTGATGAAAAGGTCATGGCCCAGCGCCATGTCAACCCGGACATGATGCGCTGGGAGCTGCACCGTGTGTGGGAAGTCGAAGCGACCCTCAAGGACGGCAAGCGTCACGCCGTGCCTAAACGCAAGTTCTACTACGACGAGGACACCTGGGGTAACGCGATCATCGATGGCTGGGATGCCGAAGGCACCCTGTGGCGCACCTCGTTGACCACGCCTTTCGTAGCACCGGATATCCCGGCCGTGGTGAATTTTTGCACCAGTTTTTTCCATGACCACCGGACCAAGGCCTGGATGTACAACTGCGCCTTGGGCGACGCCGGCAATGAGCAGTTCGCAATCACCGATCGTCGCCGTGACAGCTACTTCTCACCTGAGTCGCTGACCAAGATGAGCGCCCGCTGATGTTCGTGGCGTGGGCCCCTTAGCGGTCGCCCACGCCTGTCTTACCGGAGGTATGTGGTGAATAAACAAAACAAGGCTTGGCTGTGCAAGGTCCTTGCGGGGTTGCTTGCCGGCTGGTTGGCAACCGGCACGGTTGCACAGACGCGCAGCGCGCCCGACACCCTGGCACAGAAGTCGCTGCCGTCGGCGTTAGCCCGTCACTCGGCGTTGAATGCGGCGGCGATGGCTGGCGGGCGCATGGTGGTTGCCGGCCAGCGCGGTCATATTCTTTACTCGGATGATCAAGGCCAGAACTGGCAGCCGGCCAATGTGCCCGTCACGGTCAGTTTGACCGGGCTGTGCTTTGCCGACCGTCTCAATGGCTGGGCCGTGGGCCATCGTGGGGTGATTCTCGCGACCCGCGACGGCGGTAAAAACTGGCAGCGGCAACTGGACGGCGTTCAAGCCGCCAACGCCATTCTGCAAGCCAGCCGGGGCGCGGAGCAGCTACGGGAAGCACGCGGTTTGGTGGCCGAAGGGGCCGACAAGCCTTTTCTGGCGGTGCAATGCCTGAGCGCTGGGCACGCCGTGGCGGTCGGTGCCTACGGTCTGGTGTTCAGCACCCAGGACGCAGGCCAGCACTGGGAGCCGGCGTTGAATGTGCTTGAGGGCAGCCAGTCGCAACATTTGAATGCCGTGCAAGCGATCAATGGTCGGCTCTACCTGGCAGGCGAGCAGGGCGGGCTAATGCACACCCGCGCCGACCTCAGCGGTTTTACCCGGCTAGAGGGGCCGTATGACGGCAGCTTTTTTGGCTTGCTGGCCTCAAACAATCATCACTTGCTGGCCTTTGGTCTGCGCGGGCACGTGTTCCGCTCGGTCGACCTGGGCTCCAGCTGGCAGGCCGTGGCATTGCCCACCCACAAAAGCCTGACGGCCGCGACCGAGTTGCGCGATGGCGCGATTTTGCTGGCCGATGAGTCCGGGCAGGGCTGGATAAGCCGTGATGACGGTCGCAGTTTTCGGCCGGTCTCCCCCGAACAGCGATTCCCGCTGATTGCACTGCTGGCCATGCCCGATGGCGGCAGCCTGGCGGTTGGCACTCACGGTATTACTCGTTTCCCGCCGAGCGCCTTGCGCTAAGCCGGCCGGTACAGAAGAAGGTCACAGACTATGGCGATCAATCATAACGATGGCTTTACGGCCATCGCCTCCCTGGCGGACTTTGACAGGTCATCGGGCAACTGGCTGGAGCGCCTGCTGTTCAACCATCGCTTTGTGGTGGTCGGCTGTTGCCTGGTCATCACGGTGTTGTTGGCGATGGCGGCTAGCCAGGTTCGACTCAACGCCAGTTATGTCAAAACCATCCCGGCGCATCATGCCTTTACCCTCAATTATCTGGAGCATGCCCACGACCTGAAAGGGGCGGGCAATGCCGTGCGTGTGGCCGTGGCCATGCGCCAGGAAGGTGATGTGTTCAATGCCGGGTATATGGAAACCCTGCGCCAGCTCAATGATGAGTTGTACCTGCTGAACGGTGTTGACCGGGCCTTTATGCGTTCGCTCTGGACGCCCGCCACGCGCTGGCAAGGTGTGACCGAAGAAGGTTTTGACGGTGGCTCGGTGGTGCCGGACGGTTTTGACGGCAGCCCGGCGAGCCTGGACAGCTTGCGCGCCAACGTCGAGCGCTCCGGGGAAATTGGCCAGTTGGTGGCCCGTGACCTGCGCTCCAGCATCGTGTATTTGCCGTTGCTGGACATCGACCCCAAAACCGGCGAGGCCCTCGATTACAAGCAGTTGTCCGACAGCCTGGAAGCGCTGCGCAGTCAATACCAGGCACAAGGGGTGGATATCCACATCACCGGGTTTGCCAAAGTCATGGGCGACCTGATCGACGGGCTGTACTCGGTGCTGGCGTTCTTTGCGGCAGCGGTGCTGATCACCAGCGTCATCCTCTACCTGTTCACCCGCTGTGTGCGCAGCACGCTGGTGGTGCAGGTGTGCACGCTGATCGGGGTGGTCTGGCTGCTGGGGCTGTTGCCTGTGCTCGGTTACGAACTCAACCCGTATTCGATCCTGGTGCCGTTTTTGGTGTATGCCATTGGCGTGAGCCACGGCGCGCAAAAAATGAACGGCATCATGCAGGATGTGGGGCGCGGCACACATAAGCTGATCGCCGCCCGCTATACCTTTCGCCGCTTGTTTGCAGCGGGCATGACCGCGCTGTTGGCCGACGTGGTGGGCTTTGCGGCATTGACCCTGGTCGATGTGCCGGTGATACAGGAACTGGCGCTGATCGCCAGCCTAGGGGTGGGTATTCTGGTGTTCACCAACCTGGCGCTGCTGCCGATCATGTTGTCGTTCACCGGCGTTTCACCGACGGCAGCGGCCCGTAGCCTCAAACATGAAACCCAGCAGCCGGGCCAGCCCGCACAACCGTTGGTGCGCCTGTTTACCCGCTTTACCCACCCGCGTTCTGCGGCCATGGCCCTGGTGGTCGCCGTGGCGGTGGGGGCCGGTGCCTTGTGGATGGGCCAGGGCCTGAAAGTAGGCGACCTGGACCCGGGCGCGCCGGAACTGCGGGCCGACTCGCGGTACAACCGTGATAACCAGTTCATCATCGATCACTACCAGGCCAGCAGCGATGTGTTCGTGATCATGGCGCAAACGCCGCCGGGCAAATGCGTGGACTACACGACGCTGCGCAAGGTGGAAGAGCTGGAGTGGCGGCTGCGCGAACTGCCGGGCGTTGAAGACACCAAGTCCATCGCCGGTTTGTCGCGCAAGATCAACGTCGGCATGAACGAAGGCAACTTCAAGTGGGATGAGTTGCCGGCCAACCAATCGATGATCAACGCGGCTGCCATGCGCTCACCGCGTGAGCTGTTCAATGGCACCTGCAGCCTGTTGTCGATCTATGCCTACCTGGCCGATCACAAGGCCGACACCCTGGAGTCGGTGGTCAAGGTCACTCAAGCCTTCGCGGACAAATACAACGACGAAGACGTCACGTTCCTGATGGCCGCAGGCAATGCCGGGATCGAAAGCGCCACCAACATGGTGGTCAAGAGCGCCAATACCAAAATGCTGCTCGGGGTTTACCTGGCCGTCACGCTGCTGTGCTTTATCGCCTTCCGCTCATGGCGGGCTGTGCTGTGCGCCATCTTGCCGTTGATTTTGACGTCGTTGCTGGCCGAGGCACTGATGGTGCAGTTCAACATGGGCCTCAAAGTTGCGACCTTGCCGGTGGTGGCGTTGGGCGTGGGCATCGGTGTCGATTATGCGCTGTACATCTTGAGCGTGACGCTGTTCTGGCTACGCCGTGGCGAGAGCCTGGCGATGGCCTACCGGCAAGCCTTGATGTTCACCGGCCGGGTGGTGGTGTTCACCGGCCTGACGCTGTCGTTGGGGGTCGTCACCTGGGTCTTTTCACCGATCAAGTTCCAGGCCGACATGGGGGTTCTGCTGACCTTTATGTTCCTGTGCAACATGCTGGTGGCGCTGGTACTGGTTCCCGCGCTGGCCTGTTTTTTGTTGCGCCCCGCCAAGGCGGCCACTGAGCCCGCCAGCGCATTTAATAATAAGGAAGTGAAGGTATGAGTGAGGATACGCAGGGGGTCAACACCCGCTTGGCTGACCCGTTGAGCATGGCCTGCGCCCGGCTGGCCATGGACACCGCGTTGCAGCATGCCGGTAACAGCGGCTGGCGGGTCAGTGTCGCAGTGCTCGACGCCGGCGGGCACTTGATGGCATTTGGCAGAACCGCCGGCGCGCCGCTGCACACCATCGAACTGGCCCAGGACAAGGCACTGACGGCCGTGTCGTTTGGCATGCCCACGGCGGATGTGAGTCACCGCCTGCGCGATGCGCCCGAACACGTCAGGCAGTGCTTGATGCTGCGCCCGCGGCTGGTGCCCATGGGCGGTGCCTTACCGTTTCATCTGCACGGCCGGTTACTCGGTGCTATCGGCGTCTCCGGCGCCAGCGAGGAACAGGATTGTGAATGTGCACAGGCAGGCTATGCGGCCATCACCCCGACACTTGAGCCTTAATTTTCGGCAAATTGCAGGAGCTACGACGTGAACGATTCAACACTTGCTATTCAGCGCATGGGCGACCAGTTGTTCAACGCGCTGATCGAGGCCCGGCCCATTGCACCGCTGACCGAAGGCAACCCAGGCTTGACGCTGGAACACGCATACCAGATCCAGCAGCACGTGATCAGCCGCCGGGTAGCCACCGGGGAGCGGATCATCGGCAAGAAAATCGGTGTGACCAGCCAGGCGGTGATGGACATGCTGGGGGTGCACCAGCCGGACTTCGGTCAGTTGACCGATGCCATGGTGGTGAACCCGGGCGCGAGCATTGCCATGAACACCCTGATCCAGCCCAAGGCTGAAGGTGAAATCGCCTTTGTGCTCAAACACGACCTGTCAGGGCCGGGCATCACCGTGGCCGATGTGTTACGTGCCACAGACGGGGTGATGGCGTGTTTCGAAATTGTCGATTCGCGTATCCGTGACTGGAAAATAACCATCCAGGACACCGTGGCGGACAACGCCTCGTGCGGTGTGTTTGTGCTCAGTGACAAGCTGGTCAGCCCGCGCTCGCTGGACCTCTACACCACCGGCATGGTGCTGGAGAAGAACGGCCGCATCGTCGGCACCGGCGCAGGGGCTGCCACCCTGGGTTCACCGGCGGTCGCGGTGGCCTGGCTGGCCAATACCCTGGGCCGATTGGGCATGAGCCTCAAGGCCGGCGAAGTGATTTTGTCCGGGGCACTGTCGGCCATGGTGCCGGTCGTGGCCGGTGACAACTTGCGCGTGAGCATTGCCGGTATCGGCAGTTGCTCTGTGCGCTTTGATTGATGCAATCACGGCCATGTCCCCCCTCTGAAGCCTGGTGTTTGAGTGGCCAACACGGAGCCGGTGAAGATTCATCTTTTTAATGCTGAATTTGATGAACCTTCACACTTTTCTCATCCCGTTGCGGCCTGCACCTGACGCATAAATGGAACAGCATGTTTTTAGTAAGCTACTGATAAATATAGAAATATTTTCAATGTTTGGCGATGGCTGACGGATGGCACAGCCATTGCTATTGCCCTGTTAATGGCTGCACCGCCTGGCCCGACAGCGCCATGGCCGGGCGACTTTGTCGCGCGCCTTTCTGACACCCCAACCGCGCGTACTGCGCGATGCTCGTACCGCTACAAAACCCATAATAAGGACTGAACCCCATGAGTCGATTTACCCAAGAAAACACCAGCAAATTCGTCCAGACCCCTGAATGGAAAATGCATTACAACGAAGCCGGGGAGGGCGAAGCCGTCATCATGGTTCACGGCTCGGGCGCGGGTGCCACTGGGTGGGCCAACTTCCACCGTAATATCGATGCCTTCGTCGAGGCGGGCTACCGCGTTATTTTGATGGACTGCCCAGGCTTCGGTAAATCCGACCCGTTGGTAACGGCTGAACCGCGCTTTGTGATCAATGCCCGGGCGATCAAGGCCCTGATGGACGGGCTGGACATCGATAAGGCCCACCTGGTCGGTAACTCGATGGGCGGCGGCAGTGCATTGGGCTTTGCCGTTGCCTACCCCGAGCGCCTGGGCAAAATGATCCTGATGGGGTCTGGTGGGGTCGGTCGTACCAGCCTGTTCACACCACTGCCCATGGAAGGCATTAAATTGCTGTTTGGGGTGTACCGTGACCCTAGCCTTGAAAACCTGAAAAAGATGCTGGACGTGTTCGTCTATGAGCCCAAGGCGCTGACGGAAGAACTGATCAACCTGCGCCACAAAAGCATCCTCGCCAACCCCCAGCACCTGGAAAATTTCCTCAAAAGCATTGACCTGAGCAAGTTCCAGATGGGCGATTTCACCGCCAACCTGCCGGATATCAAAAACCCGACCCTGATCACCTGGGGGCGCGATGACCGTTTCGTGCCGATCGACTGGAGCCTCAAGCTGCTCAATGGTTTGCCCGACGCCCGCTTGCACGTCTTCAGCCAATGCGGCCACTGGGCACAGTGGGAACATGCAGAGGCGTTCAACCGTCTGGTGATCGATTTCCTCCAGCACTAAGCCTTTGCCGCTGCCTCTGCCCGTCGCGGCCAGAGGCAGCACGGTGGGTGCGAAACCCGCGTGACAGGTTGATCAGGAGCAACTATGCAGTCTTACGATGTGATCGTGCTTGGCAGCGGTAATGCCGGGCTTTGTGCTGCGCTTTCAGCCCGTGAAAGCGGGGCGCGGGTCGCCTTGCTGGAACGGGCCCCCCAGGCGCAGCGAGGGGGCAACTCGGCCCATACGGGCGGGGCTTTTCGGGTGGCGTATCAAGGGGTGGATGACCTGCGCCGGTTGATGCCCGATTTGATGGACAGCGAAGTCCAGAACAGTGACTTCGGCAGCTATACTCAGGACGATTTTTTCGGTGAACTGGCTGCCATGAGCCAGTACCGCTCCGACCCTGAAGTGCTCGACACTGTGGTGTCCAGCAGCCTGGACACCTTGCACTGGATGACCGGCAAGGGCGTGCGTTTCATGCCCATTTATGGTCGGCAGGCATTCAAGGTGGAGGGCAAATACCGGTTCTGGGGTGGCTTGACCATCGAAGTGTCCGGGGGTGGCCTGGGGCTGGTGGATGCCCTGTTTCGACGATTGGAAAAAGACCAGGTAGAGGTCTTCTACGATTGCCGCACCCAACATATCGAGCGCTCGCCGGAGGGTTTATGGCAATTACAGTGCGCCGACGGGCAGCAGTTTTCGGCGCGCAGCCTGGTGCTGGCCACGGGTGGGTTTCATGCCAACCTGGAGTGGCGCACGAAATACCTGGGGCCCGGCTGGGACTTGGCCAAGGTTCGGGGCTCACGCTACAACACCGGTGATGGCATTCGCATGGCCATGGACGTGAGCGCGGTAGCGCACGGTAACTGGTCAGGCTGCCACGCGGTATTTTATGACGTCAATGCCCCGCAAATGGGCGATCTGAGCCGCCTCAACCAGCAGAAGAACTATTTTCATCTGGGCGTGGTGGTCAATACCGACGGCAAGCGCTTTATCGATGAAGGCCAGGACTTTCGCAACTACACCTACTCCAGCATGGGCGCACAGGTCATGAATCAGCCGGGCGGTGTGGCCTGGCAAATCTTTGACCAGCACACCCATGACCTGCTGCCGGATGAATACCGGGTACGGCAAGCCACCCGTATTCAGGCGCAGACCCTGCAAGGGTTGGTGGAGCAAATGGAAGGCATGAATGGCCCGGCCCTGATGCACACACTGGAGGCGTACAACACTGCCGTTCAGCGCGAGGTGCCCTTCAACCCGGCGATTCGCGACGGCCGCGAGGCGCAAGGCCTGGACATCCCGAAGTCGAACTGGGCTAACCCGCTGGACCGCCCACCGTTCGTTGCCTATGCGGTGACGTGCGGCATCACCTTCACCTTCGGTGGCCTGAAGGTCAACACCCGTGCCCAGGTGCTGGATGACGACGATAAACCCATCAGCGGGCTCTATGCCGCCGGTGAGTTGGTGGGCAACTTGTATTACATCAAATACGCGGGTGGCGCGGGGCTGACGTCAGGCTCCGTGCTCGGCCGTATCGCCGGTGCAGAGGCGGGTGCCGCACGCTTCTGAACCCACCTGGCCTGCACGGGCAGGCCGGGCTCGTGCTGATCAGGCAGCACGTGCCATTCGAAGCACCTTAAGCGACTGACAAGAGGGGCTCAGGAGGGGTCAAACACTTCATTGAACAGCCCTTTCAACTGTTCATTGCCTGCGTCAACCAGATGGTTGTCGTCGTAATACAACGGCACACCGTCCTTTGAACCCATGCATTGGCCCTTGGCGCAAAGGTAGGGAATGGGGTCAAGCACCTTGGCCTGGCAGTGTGTTGCAGCGCTCTCGATCGCACGGTTGGCAACCCGATTGCGCTGTTCATAATCTGCCAGTGGAACTGAGATGTCGGAGGTGTGCTGAAAAATACGCGTATGCAGGTTCAGCCCCTTGTAAATGCTGAAGGGCATTTCAGGGATGGGCTTGACGATATACACCGGGTGATTCTGCGCAATGGAGCAGACGGTTCGGGTGTATTCGGCAATGTAAGCATCGTTGAACGCTTGACCCGACAACTGCTCCTGCCCCGGGAAGTAAATACGATGACTGTTGCCCCGGCTTGAGTCGGTGTACATGGCGGCACGGCTAAATAGCACGACGGGGATACCCGCGTACGGGTTCTTCAATATATTCATTTTTTCGTTGTTGAAGCCGTGGCACTTATCGGCTTGTTCTTTGTTATACAGCTCAAACGTTTCTAATGTGGGACACCCGCCCCGCGCCCAGGCCAGAGCCGCCTGAGGGTTCTCGACCTGTACGGCGGCAGCGGTCGACTGCGCGTGGCTGTCGCCGAACAAAATCACAGAGACATCGCCTGATCCCAGTTTGCAATCCGCGGCGTCGTAGGCATTGGGCAAGCACTCTTGTTTGAAGAGCTTGCTGGCGTATTCGGGTTGCCCCAGGTCCACGTAGGCAAACCGGACACCCGGATGGTCTTTGACCACCGAGGCGGTAATTGCCGAGAGGGTAACCATGGCGATGACAAACGCTGCATATTTGAAAATAGCGCGTGGCGCGGTGGTGATTTTCTTAGTTTTTGACTCAATCCAGGTGTACGACAGGGCCCCCAGCACGAAAGACAGGGCAATGGCCGCCACCACATGTGGCCAGCTGTTCAGCAGCCCGCAGGTATACAGGAACACCACCAGCGGCCAGTGCCACAGGTACACGGAGTACGAGATGTTGCCGCAGTATTGCAACGCACGGTGAGTGCTAAAGGCCGACTGGGTATTGGCACTGATCACCAGCGCGGTACCGATGACCGGCAGCAGGGCGAGATACCCTGGCCACCGATCCTGTTCGGTAAAGAAAAAGACACTGGCCGCAATGGCCGCCAGCCCCAGCCCCTCAACGGCGTACCCTGTTCGCTTGCCAAATTGCAGGGGAAACAGGAACAGCAGCCCGCCCGCCATCAGTTCCCAGGCGCGGGTAGGCAACATATAAAACGCAAATACCGGCTGGGTATGGGTCAAGTAGACCGATGCCTCCAGAGAACTCAAGGCCAACAGCACCAGTGCCGCTTTGGTTTTATGCGCCCCCATAAATCTGTGGAGCGCCATCAAAACGAGGGGGTAGAGCATGTAAAACTGCCATTCGACCGACAGTGACCAGGTGTGCAACAACCAGTTCTCATGCAGGGGCGCAGAGAAATAGTCGCCCTCTTTGGCAAACATGAAGTTGGAGCTGAACAGCAGGCTGCTTTTAATAGACCGGATGACATCCCGGTAGTCATCCAGGGGCAGGTAAACGAAGCCGAACATCAACAAGGCGACGCACAGTGTCAGGAGCGCCGGGATAATTCGCCGCGCCCTGGAGGCGTAAAATCCCAGAAGCGAGAAGTGTTGCTGTTGCAGGCCGTTGAAAATAATCCCGGTCATTAAGAAACCGGAAATAACGAAGAAAATGTCGACCCCTGCAAAACCGCCAGTGAACCCGCCTATTTTGAAGTGAAACAACACCACGCTAATGACGGCGAGTGCGCGTAGTGCATTTATATTTTTTCGGAATTGAATGGATGAACCTGTGATCACGTCCTTGGTTGGATGGCATTCTAATGGCCATGGAGAGGTAATAGAAACGAACGTTGGTTTTTAAGTCTGATCTTGGCGAATCTCTTGCCTGCTGCAGGTGCATTTCGGACCGCGTCTGGTAATGCGCGTGGTTTAGGTTAAATTGAGCCCTTGCTCACATAAGGATTTCAACACAATGAGTCAGAAAGCTTTTTCGCTCCTGGGTGGCGCTTTTGTCGTGCTGGCATTGACGGCCTGTGCCCCGCATCGTTCTGTGGACGAAGCCGTTGCCCCGCAAACCGCCCAGGCGGGCTCGGTGCAGAGCCGTGCGTCAGGCGATGCGAGCGAGTTGTTTGTCGCACGCGGCAATGAGCCGTTCTGGACGATCAAGGCCACCGGCGCAACGCTGACGTTGATCACACCAGAAAACCTGCAGGGCACTGAGCTGAGCGTGGGTCAAGTGGTTGCGGGCGATGAGGGTGTGCAATACAGCGGGGTAGACGGCACTGACGCCTTTACGCTGCTCATCACCCGTGAACCTTGCGTTGATACCATGTCGGGAGAGGCATTCGCCTTCACTTCCGTCTGGACCCATGGCAATGAACGGCACGCCGGGTGTGCGTCAAGCGCACGCTGAGCGGCAACGAGCCTGCCCCTTCACGGCTGCACAGATTCCATCAAGAAATCGACAAAAGCCCTGACGCGCGCGGGCATCGCGGCACCGGCGACGAACACCGCATGGATCGGCTCGCGATCTCCGGGGTTGTACGCCTCAAGAAGCGGGACCAACTGACCGTTTGCCAATTCGTCTGCCACGCTGAAGGCACCAATGCGCGCGATGCCTGCCCCCAGCCTGGCGAACTGAGATAATGCCTCGCCACTGTTGCCCTCGATAGTGCCGGCCACCTTGAGCGAAAAATCCTGGCCGTTCTGGCGAAATGGCCAGTCGGGCGCGGCACGCCGAAAATTGAACCGCAGGCAGTTGTGGTCGAGTAAATCGTGGGGTGTCAGGGGCGTACCCTGGCGCGCCAAGTAGTCCGGCGACGCCACGATGACCTGCCCGGTCGAGCCGATAAGGCGCGCGGTCAATGGGCTGTCGGGTAACGGGCCGAAGCGGATCGCCACGTCGGCTTGCCCGCTCAGAATATCGACGACCTCATCCCCCAGCAGCAAATCGACCACGATGGCGGGGTAGCGCGCGCTGAACGCCGCAATGAGCGGTACGACGAACAGCCTGCCATGGGCGAGTGCCGCGCTGACTCTCAAACGCCCCCGAGGGGCACCCTGGTCGGTGATAGCGTCTTCGACTTCCGTCATATCGGCGAGGATTCGACGCGCGCCACGAAGGTACGCTTCGCCTTCGGGAGTGAAGGTGATGGCCCGCGTGGTGCGCAGCAGCAAGCGGGTGCCAATGCGTTGCTCGGTGCGGGCGATGATGCGGCTGACAGACGACGGCGTAAGGCCTAATGCCCGCGCCGCACCCGACAGGCTGCCCTGTTGCGCAACCATGGCGAACACTGTCATTTCTCCCGACCGACCGCTCAGGTCCATTTGTGCGCTCCACGCAAAGCTGTAGTGCCCAGACGAGGGCTACTGCTGGAAAAGGCAGAATTGTAGCATTTGGCTCATTAATCAGGAGTCAAGCATGCGTATCAATCCCCCTCTTTTAGCCCTGTCCATCGGTGCCTTCGGCATCGGCGTCACGGAGTTCGCGCCCATGGGCATGTTGCCCGCCATCGCCAGCGACCTGGACGTCTCCATTCCCGCCGCCGGGCTGCTGGTGAGTGCCTACGCCATGGGCGTGCTGATCGGTGCCCCGATCATGACCCTGGCGACGGCCCGCGTTCCGCGTCGCTACCTGCTGGTCGGGCTGATGGCGATTTTCACCCTGGGTAATCTGCTGTCGGCGCTGGCGGCCGACTACCAGACCTTAATGATCGCCCGGCTGGTGACATCGCTGAACCATGGCGCTTTTTTTGGCGTCGGCTCCATTGTGGCCGCCAGCGTGGTAGCCCCCGACAAGCGCGCAGGGGCCGTGGCTGCGATGTTTTTGGGGCTGACTCTGGCCACCATTGGCGGCGTGCCTCTGGCCACCTGGTTTGGCGAGCACTTTGGTTGGCGTACCGCTTTCTGGGGAATTACCGGGCTGGGTGCGTTCGTCATGGCGGCACTGTGGTGGGCGCTGCCGACAGTGGCCGTGGCGAAAAATGACGGGCTGATGGCCGAGGTTCGCGTGCTGGGTCGCGGGCCAGTGCTGGCGGCGCTGGCGCTAACGGTCGTGGGGTCCAGTGCCATGTTCACGGTGTTCACCTATATCGCGCCTATCCTGCGCACTGTCACCCATGCCTCGACCAACTTCGTCACCGGCATGCTGGTGCTGTTCGGAATCGGGTTGACCTTGGGCAACGTGTGGGGCGGTAAATCGGCGGACCGTTCGGTGGACCGCACCTTGATCCTCTCGTTTGTGCTGCTGATTGCCGTACTGCTTGCGTTTTCGGTGCTGATGCAATGGTCGATTCCCGCTGCCTTGTCGATTGTGCTGTGGGGTGCCGCCAGTTTTGCGCTGGTACCGCCCCTGCAGATGCGAGTGATGGAAGCCGCCAAAGAGGCACCCAACCTGGCGTCGGCGATGAATATTGGCGCGTTCAACTTCGGCAATGCCATTGGCGCGGCGCTGGGAGGGGCTGTGATCAACGCCGGGCTGGGCTACCCGGCCATCTCCCTGGCCGGTGCCCTGATGGCGGGTTTGGGCTTGCTGATGGTGCTGGGCATGCGGCGCCAGGCCGTCAGGTGTGGGCAGGTGGCGTAAGTTGCGCGAGTTCAGCGAGCACGCTGCCCAGCGTTGAGAGGCGCTTATTACGAGCACTGCAGCGGTGGCTGGTTCGGTGTGCCAGCCCCGGTGTGCAGCAGGTGGCCCGTGCCTTGCTTTTAAATAGTGCTGGTCTAACCTCACTTTTTATTACGACTGCACGGCCACTCTTTTTCAGTTCATGTGATGGGCTGAAGGCGTTTCAGGAAGAAGGCGGCCCTCGTGTAGAGGCCATTAAAAGGAGTTTATTCACTTATGATGTTTATTGTCTTTGCGGTACTTGCCTTGGCCCTTGTGGTGGGCGGTTTGGGCCATAGGCGACTGTCGTTGTGTTTGATTTTTCTGTTCTTTGTATTGGCGGTCAAACAGTTTCTTTGGGAAATTTATAGCCCGGACTATGGCTTCAGAATGCCCTGGATTCAAGTGCAGCTCATGAACGATAACGCCGTGTCGGCTTCGACGGTCTAGTTATACAGTTTGCGCAACAGGAGTGTGGATCACTATGAAAGGATTGTTAAACAGGGCTGCGGTTGTTTGGGATGAAGTGGGGCCGCCGATGCTCTATGTGTATATGTTGGGCATGATGGCAGTCATTGCCGGGATATTAACCACGGCCATGACGCTGCAATATGTTGAAGGTGAGTTGCCGTGCCCGCTGTGCCTGTTGCAGCGCGCGGCCATGTTGGGGGTGTGTTTTGGAATTATCCAACAATTTCGACATGGTTTTTCTTACACCAACACGGGGGTTAGCCTGATTTTTTCAGTGTTCCTGCTGATCGTGTCGGTGCGCCAAACCTTACTTGATATCTATCCACGGCCGGGTCACGAGTATGTCGGGAGCGCGGTGTTCGGGCTGCATATGCCGGTGTGGTCAGTGATCATTGCCGTTTGCCTGATTACCGCGATCGCGTTTCAACTGATTGTCTGGGGTGGCCAATCACCTTCGCGGGAGAAGCGCGTTTCACACTACCCGAGCCTGAGAGCGATTGCGCGGGTCTTGAGCTTCTATGTGATCGCTGTCGGGGTCATCAATTTCGTGTCCGTTGGCGTTCAGTGCAAGTTCAATCAATGCCACACGTTCAGCTACCAATTGCTGGATTGACGCCCCAGACGGGTTGCCCGGTCTCCCTGCTGGCTGTCTTTGACAGACGTTGGCAGGGAAAACTCAGGCACCGCTAATAAGCCGGTTGCGCCTGCAGCGCTGCGCGGCGCGCTCAGTAGGTCGCCGCAATGGCCTGGGCCAGTTGCGCATCGGACATCCGCGGTGGGCTGTAATGGGCCCGGTAATACCGCACCGCTTGCTCGAATTCCGCTCCCCGAATTTCTCCATCAGAACCGATAAACGCCAGGGCGTCGCTTTTTGCGGGCTTGAACAGCTTTGGCGCGTCGGACGTCAGTGAGGTGGTGCCTGCCACCAAAATGGTGGGGATGAACGTGATGTACATCAGCGTTTTATCGAACGGGTTGGCGTTCTCGGCGGCTGCGGCGTGGTGGGCACTGATTGACGCGAGGAGGGCGATGCTGAGCGTAGCGGTGCGCAATATCATGGCGGGCGGCTTTCCTTTTTCCGCAGACAAGGCCTGACACCCTACCAGAAGCCAAGGTCAGTGTGGATTCAGCTATATGCTTAGCAGTAACTGGCCTTTAACAATTAATTGTTAACAATGTATCTTCGCCAGACTTTCACAGCTGATCGCGCCCCTTGCCATGCTCAAACTCAGGACCATCGAACGCCATAACCTTGACGAGCTGGGTGCACAGGTCATTCGTGAGGCCATTCTCAGCGGGTTGTTCAAACCCGGTGAACGGCTAAAGGAAATTCCCTTGGCCGAACAGCTGTCGCTGTCGCGCAGCACCACCCGTGCCGCCTTGCAGCGTTTGCAACTGGAAGGGCTGGTGGTGCAGAAAACCGCTGGCTGGGAAGTGTTTTCCATCAGCGCCGAAGATGCCTTGGAGCTTTACAGCTTGCGGGCCTGCCTTGAAGGCATGGCGGCTTCGCTGGTGGCCGGCAGCATGGATGATCTTAAGGCTGCGGCCATCGGGCAAGCCTACCAAGACCTGGTACTGGCGGCCGCCACCGATGACCAGGCCCGCCTGGGGGCCGCAGATTACGACTTTCACGTGAAAGTGGTTGAGCTGTCGGGCAACCGGCGGTTGATTCATCAGTACGGGCTGGTACAGCAACATGTACGCCTGTATGTCAGTGCGGCGAACATCGCCAGGCTGGACGTCAACAAGATCGTAACCGATCACGATTTACTCAAAGACACTCTGATCGCCGGTGACATCACGGGCGCTGAGCTGGCTGCACGCCATCACTGCGTGTTCAGCGGTCGCATGCTGGCCAGCTACTTGCAAACACCTCGCCCCTAGACCACCGCCCGGGCTTCTCGCATGTTTAGAGGATGTACCTATGTTCGCTCGCGCAGCGCTCAGCATCGTGTTGTCTATGGGAATCGCATTTAGCGCCTCCGCCGATCCGATCAAAATCAAGTACGGCTATGCCAACCCCGCCAATTCGCACTTCGGTGTGGCCGGTGACACCTTCGCCAAAGAGGTTGCCCGCCTCAGTAACGGCCGCTTCGAGGTCGAGCAGTTCCCGGCTTCAGCCCTGGGAGGCGAGCGAGAAATGCTCGAGGCGATCCAGCTCGGCACCCTGGAAATCATGCTCAGCGGCAATGGTCCGCTGGCCAATTTCGTGCCTGAAGCGGGCATCATCGATATCCCTTTCCTGTTCCGCGACACCCCGCACATGCGGGCCGTGCTTCAAGGCCCGATCGGCCAGGAACTGCTGGACAAAATGACCGAACGCGGCCTTGTTGGCCTGGCGTGGGGTGAGAACGGTTTTCGCCATATCACCAACAACAAGCACCCGGTGAAGACGCCTGAAGATTTGCGCGGTTTGAAGATCCGCACGCTGGAGAACAACACGCACCTCCTGGCCTTCCGCACATTGGGTGCATCGCCCACGCCCATGTCGTTCCCCGAGCTGTACGGCGCGTTGGAGCAGGGCGCGGTAGATGGCCAGGAAAACCCCATTTCCGTGATGGTGACCTCCAAGCTGTATCAGGTGCAGAAGTACATGTCGCTGACCGGGCATTTCTATACCGCCACCGTTCAGATCGCGTCCCCGAGTTTCTGGAACAGCCTGACCCCTGCCGATCAAGCGTTGATTCAGCAAGCCGTCATTGCGGCGCGTGACGCCCAGCGCGACGAGATCGAGCGCATTGAACAGCAAGGCATCGCGCAGATGCAGAAGGAAGGTCTGCAGGTGGTCAGCGATATCGATAAAGAGGCCTTCGAGCAAACGCTACAACCCGCTTATGAGACTTACGCCAAGCAATTCGGCCAGGGCGCCATTGACCGTATTCGGGCCGTAAAATGACCGACTCGTCATGGGACACCGGCAGCCGGCTAGCAGAACGGATTGCCGGGGTCATTCGTTATCTGGTGATCGGCGTGCTGGGCCTTATGACGGTGCTGATCTTCGCCAACGTGGTGCTGCGCTATGCCGTGGGCAGTTCCCTCCCGTGGGCCGAAGAAACGGCCCGCTACCTGATGATCTGGCTGACGTTTTTGTCCAGCGGGGTGGTCATGCGCCAGGGCGGGCACATCTGCATCGATTACTTGAACCGTAAGCTCCCGGAGCGCGTGGCGCGGTGGTTCAACCTGTTCAACCTGGCCTTGATCCTGGTGTGCTGCGCAGTGCTGAGCTACTACGGCGTGCGTTATGCGTGGATGACCCAGGTGCAGGTCACACCAACCCTGCGTATCCCGTTCGGCCTGGTGTACCTGGGCATTCCGCTGGGGATGGGCTTGATGGCGACACTGATTGTTCTGGATTTTGGCCGGTTGCTGCGTGGCAACTGGTTCCCTGACCCGGACGCCTCGGCCGATGAGCCATTACCGGGGAGGGCGCAACCGTGACCCTCGCCAGTATGATTTTACTGATTAGCCTGTGTGTGTTTCTTGCCATCGGTACACCGGTGAGCTTCGCGCTGATCGGTTCGTGCCTGCTGGCTATCGGCTTTGGCACACATTACCCGATGCTGGTCGTGATCAAGGAGCTGTTCACCGGAATCGACAGTTTCCCGTTGATGGCGGTGCCGTTCTTTGTATTGGCCTCTGAGCTGATGACGGGCGGGTCGTTGACCCGGGTTCTATTGGTGTTCAGTAGCCAGTTCATCGGCCATTTTCGCGGCGGCCTGGGTTACAGCAATATTGGCAGCCTGACCCTGTTTTCCGGTATTTCCGGCTCTGCGTTGGCCGATGCAGCGGGGCCCGGCGCCATGATGATCCGCATGATGGAGCGTGGGGGGTATGACAAGGGGTATGCCGCCGCGCTAACCGCCAGCACCTCGATTTTGGGCGTGGTCATTCCCCCGTCGCTGGTGATGATTATTTATGCCATGCAGGACACCGCGCTGACCGTTCGTGGCTTGTTTATGGCAGGCGTGGTGCCGGGGCTGGTGATTGCCTTGGGCATGGCGGCGGTGAACTTTTACGTATGCCGTCGCCGTGGGTATGTGTCGAGCTTGCCACGGCCGGGGCGTCGCGAAATGGTCATCAACTCGCTCAAGGCCATTCCGGCGCTGGGCCTGATTCTGTTGATCCTGCTGGGTATCCGTGGCGGCGTATTCACCCCCACTGAGGCGTCAGTGATCGCCGTGTTCTATGCACTGGTGTGCGGCCGCTGGATTTACCGCAGCCTGGCGTGGGGGCAACTGCCGGGCATCCTGGCACGGGCCGGGCAACTGACGGGCTCGGTGTTGTTGATGATCGCGGCCACCTCGGTGTTCTCGTGGGTGCTGACCATCGAACGGGTACCCAACAGCCTGGCCGCCGCCTTGATTGCGCTGGAGCTTTCCCCTATCGCGTTTTTGCTCGGGGTCAACCTGCTGTTGCTACTGGCGGGGGTGTTTATCGAACCGGTGCCGGGAGTGATGGTGCTGGTACCGATACTGGCCCCGGTCAGCGCCGCGCTGGGCATCGACCCCCTGCATTTCGCCATGATTGTCATCGTCAACCTGTCGATGGGCATGGTGACGCCGCCGGTGGGCGGGTTGCTGTTTGTCACCAGCGCCGTGGCCAAGATTCCATCCAGCCGGCTGACCGCTGAACTCGGCCCGTTCATGGTCGCTTACGCAGTGATTCTGATGCTGCTGACGTTTTTCCCGCAGCTGTCGCTGTGGCTTCCCCATCACACGGTGTAATCGCCCTTTTGTCTGAGGCCTGTTTCTCATGCGTATCGTAAAAGCTGAAACCATCCTGTTGTCGCTGCCTTTCCAGCTGGACGGCACACCGCCGTGGAGCTGGGGCGGTGTGCCGCCCAACCAATTCGACACCCTGCTTGTGCGTCTGGAAACCGAAGACGGCCTGGTGGGGTGGGGCGAAGCGTTTTCCCGCAGTGAAGACCGAGCGCTAAAGGCCCTGATCGACACCCGGGTCCTGCCGTTGGTGGTGGGCCGGGATGCGCGCCAGATCAGCGCAATCAAGCATGATCTGGAATTCAACCTGCATAATTTTGGCCGTGTCGGTTCCATCATGTACGGCATTAGCGCTGTGGACATCGCCTTGTGGGACCTGCTGGGCAAGCGCGCGGGCCTGCCCTTGGCGGAGTTGCTCGGCGGCGCATGTGCCGAGCGCCTGCCGGTGTACGCCAGCCTGTTGCGCTACGGTTCCAGCCAGGAAGTGGAGCGGGTGGTGGCGCAGACCATCGAGCGGGGTTACCGCTATATCAAATTGCATGAAATCGACCCCGTGATCATCCGTGCGGCCTGCAACGCGGCGCAGGGCAAGGCCCAAGTGATGCTCGACACCAACTGCCCATGGACGGTGCCCCAGGCCTTGAACATCTGCGAGCGCCTGGCTGACCTGGAGTTGCTCTGGTTTGAAGAGCCGGTGTGGCCGCCGGAAAACTACGCAGGCCTGGCGGCGATTCGTCAGCGGGGGTTGCAGCGCATTGCCGCCGGAGAGAACGCCGGCAGCCTGTACGACTTCAAAGCCATGATCGACCTGGGGGCCATTGATATCGCACAACCGGACGTGGCCAAAACCGGCGGGGTGACGGAGCTGCTGAAAATCCGCAGCCTGTGCGAGGCCAGCGCGGTGGAATTTGTACCGCACTGTGCATTGTTTGGCCCTGGCCAGGTCGCCACGTTGCACCTGCAGGCAGCGACCCGCACCTTGCCGGTGTTCGAGCGTTTGTATTGTGACTTTGATGTGGAACTGTACGGCCCGGCGATGACCCCGGTGGACGGTTACTTGACGGTTCCGACAGGGCCGGGACTTGGCCTTGATCCGTTGCCGGAAGTGTTGGAGAAGTTTGAAGTTCGTTAAGCGGTTAAATCGTTTGCTGTAGCAAGTTTGCCTGTTATGGAAGTGTGGTGTCACTGACGCGAACTTTAAAGTGATGGTCGGCGCGAGTGCGCTCGCGATCTTTTGATGTTTTAAAAGACCGCGAGCGCGCTCGCGCCGGCATGAATCTTGATGCTGTACGTATCTTTTTATTGGTATTCAGCCCCTGTCTGAAGGCGTGCGCGTGGCTGTTTATTAATGGAAAGGTGGAATAAAAAGTAGCCTTATAAATAATGTGCCCATTGAAGTTCATGTTTATAAATCAATATAACGATAGTGTTAAACGTTACTTTGAGGTGATGTAAGGGCTGAGCATACTTGCCGCTCACTGTTCCGCATCTGGAACTTCGTTGGGGCGCCACTGAGTAAACATCATGCTTCAGGAAACTCAATTTCTTTCACCCACCCTTGGGTGGGCGCTTATTGTCGGATTAGGGATATTCCTGACGATTATTGCGATCACCGTTCGTTTGAAACTGGTGCGCAACACTAAGGATTACATCATCGCCAACCGCAAGGTCGGCTTGGGTTTCAGTGTGGGTGCGGTGATTGCGGTGTGGACCTGGTCCATGGCCATTGTGATGTCGGCGGCGTCTGCTTACACCTGGGGCTTGTCCGGGCTGCTGTGGTTCACCATTCCCAACGGGATTGCCATTATTTTGCTTGCCCCGCTGGCCTTGCGCCTGCGCAAAGTGGTGCCCAACGGTTATACCATTCCCGATTACATCCGTAGCCGGCTGTCATCCGGTTTCGCAGCGGCCATCGCCACCGTGATCATGCTGCTGGCGCTGCTGTTCTCGATCCTGATCAACCTCAAGGGCACGGTGCTGGTCACCAGCGCGGTGTTCGACCTGAAACCGGCGGCCGTGCTGGCGGTGGTGCTGGTGATTGTCACGGTGTATTCGTACCTGGGCGGCCTGTGGACGTCGGCCATCACCGGCACCATCAATACCTTGTTGATCCTGGTGCCGCTGGCCGTGATTGTGCTGTTCGCCCTGGCAACCATCGGTGGCCCGGAGTGGGTGTTCGATTCGCTGGCCAGTAAGAACCCCGAGTACTTGAGCATTTTCAATCATGAAGCCGCCGCTGCGTTCGGCCTGACGCTGGCGCTGGGCCTGCTGGGCGCTTCCGTGTCGGACCAGAGCTTCTGGCAGAAAGCCTGGGCGGTGAAGCCGCGCCACCTGTCGCGCACTTTTATCTGGGGCGGTGCACTGTTTTATCCGATCCCGATCATCGCCGGCATTTTGGGGCTGATCGGCCTGGGCTACGGCGTCAGCCTGGCGGACATTGGCGGCGACTCAGCTTCCATCGGCCCGTACATCATCTCCCATATCGGCTTGCCGGCTGTGATCGTCGCGCTGTACGTGTTTGTGGTGCTCAACTGCAGTTATTCGAGCATTGACGGCGCGTTCTCGGCGATTTCTTCACTGGTGTCGGTGAACGTGTTGATGCCGCTGTTTCCACGCCTGGGCGGCAAAGCCCTGTTCACCTTGACCAAGTTGAGCATCGTGCTGTTCGGCATTGTGGCCGGGATCATCGTGATGTCTGGCTGGGACTTCGTCAGTCTGGTGCTCCTGGCGCAATCGCTGAATGCTTCGATTCTGGTGCCGCTGTTATTGGCGATCACCTGGCGTCGCACCACGGCGGCCGGCTTCAGTTGGGGGATCATTCTGGCGGTGGCCATTGGCATGAGCGTGCGCTACTTCTACGGCGAACTGGCGGGCATTCTGACCATCACCGGTGTCAGCGCCATCGTGCCCATCACCCTGGGGTTGTTGAATACGCGAACCTTCGATTTCCAGGCCTACGCCCGGCAACTTGAAGCCAATAACGACGTTGACCAACGCATCAGCAACGCTTCCTGAACCCTACGGAGTCCATTCCCATGACTTACGCCATAGTTGCGGCGCTGCTCGCTGTGCTGATCTCGGTGGTTTATCTGTATTACGTGTTTGACGGCATTCAGCGCGCGTCGCGAGAAATGGACAGCGCCGCTGAAGAGTCTTACGACTGGGCGTCCTACACGCGTATCAACTTCAAGGTGCTCAACAGCATCATCGGCTCGATCGTGCTGATTTACCTGCTCACCGTTGCGCCGATCTTTTGGTACCTGGTGCCCTTTGCCGGCCTTGCGGCGGCCGTGGGCGTGATCATCGCGTTTATCATCGAGCAGCGCTCGGCGGATGAGGGCTGAACATGGCGATTGAATTTGGCTACTGGGCCCCGAACCTGGGCACCTCGCTGGTCGCCACGCGCATTGCCAACCGTACCGGTGGCAGCTTTGCGGCCAACCAGCGCTATGCGCGCATCGCCGAACAGCATGGTTTCACCTACAGCTTGTTGGCGACACGGTTTGTCTCGTCGCTGGAAGGGGATGAAGGCACCTACGATTCCATGGTCATGGCTGCCGCTATCGCCGCCACCACTGAAACCCTGGTGCCCATCGTCGCGGTTGCGACGGGCCTGGCCCATCCGGCGGTGGTGGCCAAACAACTCATCACTCTGGATGAAATCAGCCAGGGGCGGGCGGCGATCAATGTGGTCAGTGGTTGGTTGAAAGACGAATACACCGCCCTCGGCGAACCCTGGCTTGAGCATGGCGAGCGTTACCGTCGCACCGAGGAATTTATCCAGGTGCTGCGGGCAACGTGGGCTGAAGGCAAGGCGAACTTTGCCGGTGACTTCTTCCGGGTTCGCGAGGCCGACTTTCGCCCAAAACCTGCACGGGAGGGTGCCATTGCGGTGTTTCAGGGCGGTAATTCCGCTGCGGCGCGGCAAATGGCGGCCCGGCACAGCGATTACTACTTTATGAACGGTGCGCCGTTGTCGGCCATCGCTGAACACGTGGCCGACGTGCGCGCCCTGGCCACTGAGCAAGGGCGCACGGTGCAGTTTGCGGTTAACGCATTCGTCATCGCCCGGCCGACGGAGGACGAGGCGCGGCAGGTGCTGGCGTCGATCATCGAGCATGCCGACACCGACGTGGTAGAGCGTTTTCGCCGTAATGTGCGCCAGGCGGGCCAGTCGACGGCGGATAAAAAAGGCATGTGGGTCGACTCCAGTTTTGAGGACCTGATTCAGTTCAACGACGGCTTCAAAACCGGCCTGATCGGCACGCCCGAGCAGATTGCCGAGCGTATTGACGCGTTGCAGGCCGTGGGCGTGGACATGGTGCTGGTGGGGTTTCTGCATTACGACGATGAGTTGCTGGAATTCGGCCGTGACGTCATCCCGCTCGTGCGTGAACGCGAGCGTCAGCGGGCATTGCTCAACTGAGCGGCCACCCCTTTCTGTCCTTTAAGGTGTAAACACAATGGCTAACGTAAAATCCAAAGCGCAGTTGCTGGGCTTTATCCAGCACGGCGTGAACAGCCACGCCACCGGGATGTGGCGGCATGCGCAAGACAAGGTCAACTGGGACTGGCGCACGCCGGCTTACTGGGAACACATGGCGCGGACCATGGAGCGCGGCTTTTTCACCGGCGCGTTTATCGCCGATGAACTGGCCCCGTACAACAACTACGAAGGCAGCTCTGATGCCACTGTGAAGTACGCGGTGCAATTCCCCACGCATGAGCCGTCCACCTTGGTGCCGATCATGGCGCGTGCAACACGCCATCTGGGTATCGGCGTGACCCTGTCTACCGCGTTCGAACACCCGTATTCGCTGGTACGGCGGCTGTCGAGCCTGGATCACTTGTCGCAAGGGCGCGTGGCATGGAACGTCGTCAGTTCCTATTCGAAAAGCGAGTGGGACGCTTATGGTGCTGACATGAGCCAGCGCGAAGACCGCTACGAGAAAATGCAGGAGTACCTTGAGCTTTGCTACAAGTACTGGGACGCCTGGGAGCCGGGCGCGATTATCGCGGACAAGGCCAGCGGCATTTATGCCGACCCTGCCAAAATCAAGGAAGTGATTCACCAGGGGCGCTACTTCAGTTCCCGTGCGCGGCCCTTTGTCAGCCCTTCGCCCCAAGGGCGGCCGGTGCTGTGGCAGGCCGGGTCATCGGATCGCGGGCGGGACTTTGCGGCCCAGCATGCCGAGGCTATTTTCGCCGTGCATCCCAACGTGAAACGCATGCGTGAATACCACGACGACATGCGTGAACGTGAAGGCAAGTTCGGGCGTTCGGCCAAGGGCGTGAAACTGATTTACGGCTTGCAAACGGTGGTGGGCCGCACGCGCAGCGAAGCCGAGGACAAGTACGAGCAACTGAAAGCCAATATTCCGCTGGAAGGCGCGTTGGCGTGGATTTCCGGGCATTTTGGCCCGGACTTTTCCACGTATTCGCTGGATGACATCGTGCAGGACATTGCTATTCCAGGCATTCAGGGCCTGTTTGAATCGATCATCTACGCCAAGGGCGGCGCACCGGTGACGGTACGCGAAGCGGCGTTGATCTACGCGATGGGCATGGGCATGCCGGTTGCGGTTGGCACGGCGGTGGACATTGCCGACCAGATCGAGCACTACATGGACGACGGCGGTGCTGATGGCTTCATGCTTGCGGCCACCTACACGCCGGGTTGCTTTGAAGAGTTTGCCGACTGGGTATCGCCGGAACTCCAGCGTCGCGGCCGCTTGCGCGAGCGCTACAGCAGCACAACCTTGAGGGGCAACTTGCTGGAAGATTGAGCCAACGCTCGCGCCCTGTATGGGTGCGGGCCCACAGGCCCATGATCGCCCAAAAAAAACACCCCGCCGGGTTGAGCCCGGCAGGGTGAACAGTCACAGGGTGTTCAGGGTTACGGGTTCAATCAGTGGCGGTCCAGCCACACGGTTTGTGCGTTGCAGAATTCGCGTACGCCAAAGTGCGACAGCTCACGGCCAAAACCGCTTTTCTTCACGCCGCCGAACGATACGCGGGGATCGCTGGCCGAGTAGCCGTTGATAAACACGCCGCCGGTTTCCAGCTCAGCGGTCAGTTGCTGGGCCAGGTCGACGTTGGCCGTGTAGATCGTGGCTGTCAGGCCGAAATCGCTGTTGTTGGCCAACGCCACGGCATGGGCGCAGTCGTCGGCGGTGATGATCGATGCCACCGGGCCGAACAACTCCTGTTTGAATGCGGTCATTGTTTCAGTCACATTGGCCAGCACCGTGGGCTCATAGAAGTTGCCCGGCCCTTGTGCCTTGCCACCGCCGAGCAGCAGCGTCGCGCCTTGTTCCAGGGTGTCGATGACTTGGCGGTCCAGTTCATCGCGCAGGTCGAAGCGCGCCATCGGGCCGATATAGGTGGCGCTGGACAGCGGGTCGCCCACGACCAGCTTGCGGGTGGCTTCGACGAATTTCTGCGTGAAGGCCTCGACAACGCCTTTTTCGATAATCAAACGCTTGGCGGCCGCGCAGACTTGGCCCGAGTTTTGGTAGCGACCGATCACGGCCGCTTGCACGGCGGCGTCCAGGTCGGCGTCATTGAGCACAATGAATGGATCGGAGCCGCCCAGTTCCAGTACGCACTTCTTCAGTGCCGCACCCGCCTGGGAGCCAATGGCCATACCGGCGCGCACGCTGCCGGTCAGCGTGACAGCAGCAATGCGCGGGTCGGCAATGGCGCTCGACACGCCCTCGGCGGTGACGTTGATGACCTCAAATACGCCCTCGGCAAAACCGGCGCGGATGAAGGCGTCACGAATCAGGTACGCGCTGCCCATCACGTTCGGTGCGTGTTTGAGCACGTAGGTGTTGCCGGCCAGCATCACCGGCACCGCGCCGCGCAGCACTTGCCAGATCGGGAAGTTCCACGGCATGACAGCCAGCACCGGGCCGAGCGGGCGGTATTCAATGCGGGCCTTGCCGCCTTCCACCTGGGTGGGTTCGGCGTCCAGCATGGCCGGGCCGTTTTCCGCGTACCACTCGCACATTTTGGCGCATTTCTCGATTTCGCCACGGGCCTGGGTGATGGGCTTGCCCATTTCCTGGGTGATCATGGTTGCCATGGCTTCAGCGTTTTCACGCAGCACGCTGGCCAGCTTGACCATTGCCGCCGAGCGCTCTTGCAGCGGTTTGCGTTTCCAGGTTTTAAAGCCCTCGGCCGCCCGTGTGAGGGCGGCGTCCAGCGCCTCGGCGGATTCAAACGGGTACTGGCCAATCTGTTCGCCCGTGGTCGGGTTGATTGAGATGGCGTGGGTCTGGCTGGAAATCGGGCTCATGGCATCGTCCTGCTGGGTGAGTTGATGGGCACAGAGTAGGGTGGCAAATATTTTCTTTAAACTGAATAATAAAGAGGGTTTCTTTCACGATTGGAGAATGGCTATGGATCTGGTGCAACTGGAGATTTTTACCGCAGTGGTCGACCACGGCAGCATCAGCGCCGCCGCAGCCCGGATCCATCGGGTGCCTTCCAACCTGACAACGCGGATCAAGCAGCTCGAAGAGGATTTGGGCGTCGATCTGTTTATCCGCGAGAAAAGCCGCCTGCGCCTGTCACCGGCGGGCTGGAGTTTCCTGGATTACGCGCGGCGCATTCTCGACCTCGTGCAGGAAGCCCGGGCGACGGTGGCGGGTGAAGCGCCTCAAGGTGCCTTTCCCCTGGGGGCGCTGGAAAGCACGGCGGCCGTGCGTATCCCCGGGCTGCTGGCGGCTTACAACCAGCAACACCCCAAAGTGGACCTGGACCTGTCGACGGGACCGTCCGGGGCCATGATCGAGGGCGTGCTTTCCGGGCGGCTGGTGGCTTCGTTCGTTGACGGCCCGGTGTTGCACCCTGTGCTGGAGGGCGTACCGGTGTTTGAGGAAGAAATGGTCGTTATCGCGCCGCGCCATCATGGGCCGATTCAGTGTGCATCGGATGTCAATGGCGAGAATATCTATGCCTTCCGGGCTAACTGCTCGTACCGTCACCACTTTGAAAAGTGGTTCAACGCCGATGCTGCGGTGCCCGGCAAAATCTTTGAAATGGAGTCTTACCACGGCATGCTGGCTTGCGTCAGCGCCGGAGCGGGGCTGGCCCTGATGCCCCGCAGCATGTTGCAAAGCATGCCGGGGTGCACAACGGTCAGCATCTGGCCGCTGGCCGCCGAGTTCCGTTACCTGACCACTTGGCTGGTATGGCGGCGCGGGGCGGTGTCGCGCAACCTGAGCAGTTTTGTGCGTTTGCTGGAAGACAAAGGCGTGACGGCCCGCGACGCTCGGGCCACCGCGCAGCCCCCCAGCCCCGTTTAATGGGCCGGGTCGCACTCACGGCGGGCGAGCAGTGCGCTAATCCATTGAACCTGGCGGGTAAGGGCGTGCACTTTTTCCTCAGGCACCGGCCGGGCCATCTGCGCAAACTGGTTCAGGGTTTGTTGCTTCAAACGCAGCCGGTGCTGCCATTTGAGTAAAAAGGCCTGGCTACGGGCCTGCAGCAGTAACGGGCCGAAGTAGAGCTCTTGGGCGGTGTAGCTCAACGGTTCACCGCGTTCGGCCACGATGATTTCATAATCAAACCGGTGTTCGCGCAGCACCGCCTCGTAAAGGATGCGGTATTGGTTATGCATCAGCCATTGACGTAACGGCTGTTCGCCGCCGTTGGGTTGCAGAATCAGACGCTCGCGGCCACTCAGGTGCGCCTTGCCGCGCTCGAGGATGTCGCGAATGGTCTCGCCCCCCATGCCGCAAACTGTCACCGCCGTGATCCCGTCTGACGCCTGAATCGCCGCCAGGCCGTCGGCCCGCCGCACGGTAATCTGCGCGTCCAGATCGTTTTCGCGCACGGTGCGCATGGCCGCGTTAAACGGTGCCAGGGCCACCTCGCCCGCCACTGCCGCAAGAATGGCCCCACGGCGCACCAGCGCCACGGGCAAATAGCCGTGATCCGAGCCGATGTCTGCCAGCCGCGCACCGGCGGGCACCTGCGCCGCCACGTGCTCCAGGCGCATGGACAATGTGTGTTCGTTCAATATCTGTTCCTTGGTAAGCGCCTATAAACCCCAGCGGTGTTACGGCGCTTGCTCACGTGAGCATGCCGTGTGCGAGGCACTCCCAATGCCTTCGCAGCCGCGTGATGTGGGTTCTGAGCCTGAGCGAGTCTTTGTGATCGCCAGTCAATGTTATCCGGGTAGTAAATGCGTGTACATGAGCCCCGGGTAACACTACCGGCAGCGCCTCAGGGTGAGCGCGCCTTGGGCGCGCTGGTTTTTAACCGATCCCTGTCGCTTGTAGGCAAGGCCTTGTTTAACGGAATTAAGAAAGTGAACTATGCTGGCCTTTTTGAATAAGCACGTTTCATAGGGAGTTTTATGCCTGCCTCTTTGCGTTATATCCCCCACGACCCTGTTGAACTTGAGGCGTTGGGCACGTGTACGTGCAGTTCGCCGGACATACAGCACTTTCACGAACGCATGATGGTGGATCTCTCCAAGCGTGACTTCTATGCCAGCGCGAACGCTGCCGGGGCTCAGCGCCCAGGCTCGAAGCTGGCGGCGGTGGCGGGGCAGGGCAGTGCAACCGAGATGGCCGCCCGGCCAATCCTGTTGACCAATATGCGCCTGTTCGATGGCACGGCGGTGCTCAATGACCGCGTGACGCTGCTGATCAAAGACGGGCTGATTGACGCCGTGTTGCCGGTCAATACGCCGGTAGAGGGGGCCGTGGTGATTGATTGTGGGCAGCGGGTGGTCATGCCGGGGCTGATTGATGCCCACTGGCATACGACGCTGGCCGGGATCACGCAAATGGACGCGATGACGGCCGATCCGGGTTTTGTGCATTTGACCGCCGGGCGCGAAGCGGAAAAGACCTTGATGCGTGGCTTTACCACGGTGCGTGACCCCGGCGGGCCTTCGTTTGCTCTTAAGCGGGCCATTGATCAGGGCATTGTCAATGGCCCGCGTATTTACCCCTCGGGGGCGATGATTTCTCAAACCTCGGGCCACGGTGACTTCCGTCTGCGCAGCGAAGTGCCGCGCACCGCGCTGCACAGCCTGAACTTCAGTGAGCAAATTGGCGCAACCGCGATTGCAGACGGCGAAGCCGAAGTGCTCAGGCGCACCCGCGAGCAACTGATGCTTGGGGCTTCTCAAATCAAGTTGATGGCCGGCGGCGGTGTGGCGTCCATGCACGACCCGCTCGACAGCACACAGTTTTTGGAGGCCGAACTGAGAATGGCAGTCGAGGCCGCTGCCGACTGGGGGACCTATGTGCTGGTGCATGCATACACGCCTCGCAGTATTCAGCGGGCCATCAGAGCGGGGGTTAAATCCATTGAGCATGGTCAGCTGGCGGATGAAGACACCGTGCGCATGATGGCCGATAACGGCATTTGGTGGAGCCTTCAGCCGTTCCTGCAGGACGAAGACGCCAACGTTTACCCCGACGCCGCGCGACGTGAATCCCAGCGAGTGGTGGCCGAAGGTACCGCGCGGGCTTATGAAATGGCGCAGCGTTTCAACATCAAGACCGCCTGGGGCACGGATGTGCTGTTCAACCCGGAAAAAACCGTGACCCAAGGCCGGCAACTGGCCAAGTTGACGCGTTTCTATGCGGCCCATGACGTGCTGAACATGGCGACGCAGCACAACGCTGCCTTGTTGGGCCTGTCGGGTGCGCGCAACCCTTACCCGGGCACACTGGGCCGCCTCGAAGCCGGTGCCCTGGCTGACTTGCTGGTGGTTGACGGCGATCCCACACACAGCCTGGCGTTTCTGGAAGACCCCGAGAAGAACCTCGGGCTGATTATGAAGGGCGGTAAAGTCTTCAAGAAAACCTTCTAGGGGGTGGGCGATGAGCCCCATGCGCACTAGCCAAAAATATGATGCGCCAGGCAATAAGCGACCAGACTCTGGTCGCTTGTCACTTCCAGCTTGCGCATGGCCGACACTTTTTGGGCGCTGATGGTTTTAATGCTTCTGTTTTGCCCGCGGGCAATGTCACTGACACTCTGGCCGGCCACAAACAGGCGCAGTATTTCGTATTCCTTGGGGGACAGGCTGGCAAAGCGTTGATCCAGAGCGTCGTGGGTCTCTATGACCGAAGTGGGTGTGGGCCTGGCGCTCTGATAGGGCGTGCCGCAGTAGATGGCATTAAGCGCGCGTTCGACTTCTTCATGCAAATGGCTTTTTTGAATCACGCCGGCCACGCCCAGTTCATGCAGGCGTGTGAGGATCAGGGAGCTTGAGATCATGGTCAACACCAGGATTTGCACGGCGGGGTAATACCGTTGCAAATACTCCACCAGTTTTAGCCCGTCGCCGTAGGGGGACAAGGCCGGCATATTGAAGTCGGTGATGATCAGGTCCACCGGTTGCTGCGTCAGCAGGTGCACCAGTTCGTTGGAGCACACCGCTTCGCCAACCACGTCGAAGCGCCCGTCGCGCTCTACCAGTTCACGCACACCCAACAGCACAATCGGATGATCGTCGGCGATAACAACATTAAGTTTGTGCATGGTTCATCGTCCTTGAAAGAGGGGGCGAATCGGTAGAAAGCTTCACGAGTCCAAAGCCTCCTGTGCGTTCAGCAATGCTTCAAGACGCGCTTGCACGTGCAGTACCTCCCGCGCCAGTGGAGGGGTGATGTCGTGCCCGGCGAGGCGGCATTCCAGATCGGCGCACACGGTGGCCAGCACCGAGGCCTGAACCGCGCCCAGGGCTCCCGCCATGCTGTGCATCAGGTTTGCCAGAGCACCGCCATCGCCGCTGTCCAGCGCTGCCCGGGTCTTTTGCAGGTCATCGCGCAGGGTGGTGATAAACAGTGCGCGCATGGCCGCCGATAACGGCAGCAGGTCGGTGCCCGTGGCGCTGGCAACGGTCGCCTCGGTGACGGGCAATGCCAGGGGCGGCGCGCCGTATTTCACCAGTTGGGCCCGCAGCGTGTGCAGGTTCAGCGGTTTGACCATCCAGGCGTTCATGCCGACGGCCGCGCAACGCTCGCCTTCTTCGCGCATGGCGTTGGCCGTGATACCGATCACGGGCAAGTCGCAGTCATGCAGGCGCAAGGCCTGCGTCAACTCATAGCCGTTGAGGAGGGGCATGTTGACGTCTGTCAGCACCAGGTCATACGCGCCGGGCAACCACAATGCGAGTGCCTGTTCGCCATTGAAGGCCGTCGTGACCGAGCAGCCCAGGGCCTGCAATTGTTCCTTGATGATCGCCTGGTTGATGGGGTTGTCTTCGGCCACCAGAATCCGCAGGTTGAGCGGTTGCCGGGTATTTGACAGCGCGTTCGCGGTCGCGGTGTCGTGGCCATGTAGCGCATAACCGACCGCCCTGGCGATCGCCCGCACATCATAGGCATCGACTTCCCAGCCATCCGCGCCGTATTCGGGCGGGTTGCACCCGTCCGGGATCGCGTTGATCCGGGGGCCTGGCCAGGGTTGGCGGGTTGCCAGCATGTCGACCAGCAGCGTCGAGTCGTCGATGTCGCGCCCGTCGCTGCCCAAGGGGCGGGCTTCGACGCCCAGCCGATTGAGCCAGGCGCAGACGTGCCGGGTCAGTTCCGGGGCGGGAGAGCGGACATAGACGGCGGCGCTACGAGGCTCCACGGGTGGGCAGTCGGCCAGGGTTCCGGGCGCGCGGGGGAGTTTCAATTGCAGGATAAAGCTGCTGCCCAGCCCTGGCTCGCTGACCACATGAAGCTGGCCGTCCATTAACGCGCACAGCCGATGGCAAATGGACAGGCCCAGGCCTGCGCCGCCTTCGCTAGTGGCATCGCGTACCTGGTAGAACGGGTCGAACAGGTGAACGTGTTGGGCCTGGGAAATACCCACCCCCGAGTCACTGACTTGCCATTCCAGGTGGCTGTATTCGCTGTTCTGTTCCAGAACCCGAACGCGCAGCACGACCCGGCCACTGTCCGTGAACTTGATCGCGTTGCTCAGCAGGTTGTTGAGGATCTGACGGATGCGCAACGCATCGCCCAGCACCCGGTCTGGCAAGCCGGCATCAATGCAGGCATACAGTTGCAGGCCCTTGGCCTGGGCGAACGCACTGTAGGTGCTGAGGGTCATTTCGGTGATTTCCAGCGGGCAAAAGTCGAGCACGTCGATGGTCATTTGCCCGGATTCAATTTTCGACACATCCAGCACATCGCTGATCAACTGGAACAAGGTGGCCGAAGACCGCTGAATGGTGTGCAGGTAGTGTTGCTGGCGCTGATCCAGGGTGGTCAGCCCCATGAGCTCCAGAGTGCCCAGCACCCCGTACAGCGGTGTGCGGATTTCATGGCTCATGGTTGCCAGAAATCGGGTTTTGGCTTCATTGGCGGAGTCGGCGGCCAGCCGCGCTTCGTGCAGGGTGGCGGCGTCTTCGATGTGCCGGGTCACATCATTAAAGGCGCACAGCCACGCGTCCTGGCCCTGGTAACGGGTAAAGACAAAGCCCACGTGCCAGTGGCGACCCTCAACCTCCAGATTGGTGTGCCCCTGTTCCACCAGATCGTGTTGCTGATGCAGAGCCGCCACCAGCTTGGCGGTGCCGTGCGACTGCCGGGCCAACTGGTTTTCCAGCAACACGGTGTAATCGCTGCAGCGCACCACGCACAAGCCGGTGGGAGCCGTATCGATCACGGCCCGGCTGAAGGCCTCGCTCTCGGCAATCTCGTCAAGGGCCCGGTGGGCGGGCAGTACGACGTGCCGCTGATACCAGCGATTAAACGCCCAGCCGCCCCCCAGCCCGGCCAGCATCAGCGCGATCAAGCCCAACAAGGGCCAGAAGGCATAGTCCAGAAAGTTTTTATAGCGGATGACATAGAGGCCGATCCAAGGCTGCACGCCCGGGCTGGTCACGCGAAACACCAGCCCGTCGCGGCTCAGGTTCAGCCCTTCATGCAACCCGTTAGCCCACGCCGAAGAACCGACCAGCGCTTCGCCGGAAGGGGCGATCAGGCTGAAGTGGTCATAAGTGGAGCGCTTCATGATGCGCTCAATGTCGTTGACTTGATCCAGGTTCAACAGCGATGCAATCACCACCCAAGGGCTGGCACCTGAAATGTGCAGCGGTGTGGCGGACAGGTCGATGTTGATATAGCCCAGAATACTGGCAGAGCCACTGCCATCCGGGTCGGCGTCGTAGCGTGCCCAGTGCACCTGATTGTCCAACGGTTCGAGGTGGTTATCGCGCAGGCTTTGCCGAACCCGCTGGACGACCTGGGTGAAGTCGTCTTGCTGAAGCGCGAGGGTACCGCGCAGGCGGCCCATGGCAGGCACGCTGATATCAAAGTTATCCGGCAGGTTGAACAGCAACACCTGAGGCGACTGATAGTGCGAAGCCGACCAGAATGCGCTGTAGTAGTTGGCCAGGTTTGCCCCCAGGGAAGAAACCTTGGTGTGTTGCGGGGCAGCAATGTTGGCCGGGTTGATTTTCACGCTAAAGGGCAGGGAAAACGAATGCTCGAACTCTTCATACACCGTGCCGGTTTTATCGGCCGCAGACCGTTGCACCATCACCGGCACCCGGTAGGAATCGAGCAATTGCCCGGCGGCGCTTTTGCGTGACACGGTGGTGAGAAAGGCGTCCTGTTCGCGAATATTTTCCATCAACCGGGTGAAGTGGAATTTCACGGTGGCCTCTCGCTCCTGGGCCATGCGATACACGCCCCAGTAGCACAGCCCGATCAGCAGCAGTGCGAGACCGAAGAGCACCGCCAGCCCGATATTCAGGCGAAGAGAACTGCTGGCCAGTTTATCGAGCAGGGTATTGCGGTGATTCATCGTGCAATTCCCGTCTCTGGAGAGTTGAGAGGCTGTACCAATGGGCTCCCACCGTTAATAGGCGTTAGCCGGACCATCATGGGTCAGCAGGTGTTGGAACGCCGTGGCGCTGACCGCCGCTGATATTAAAAAGCCTTGTACCTGAGTGCAATTGATTCGGCGCAACAGCGCCAGTTCTTGTGCGGTTTCTACCCCTTCAGCCACGACGGTCAAGCCCAGTTGCCGGCCAAGGCCCACGATGCTGATCAGGGCCTGCGCCAGTTCCTCATTGTCGTTACAACCCTGAACCAGTTCCCGGTCGATCTTCAGCTCGGTAAACGGCGTTGACACCAGGTTGATGTAAGAGCTGTTACCCTTGCCGAAATCATCCTGGGACAGCCCGAAACCTTTGATCCGCAACCGGCATGCACCTGCGTAATAGTTGCTGATGTGTTGCGGTTTGGAACACTCCATCAGTTCAAAACAGAGGGCGGCCGGAACCCCCTGATGGCTGAGAACGAACGCGTAGATCCGGTCGGGCAGGTCGTCGCTGTTGAGCAGGTGCGTGGGTAAGTTGATGGAGACGGGAATGTCATAGCCTTGCTTGTGCCATTGGGCCTGGGCCGTGATTGCTTGCTCCAGCATGAGCCATAACAACGGTTCTTGCAGATTAAAGGTGTTGATGGCGGGTAAAAACACCCCGGGCAGCAGTACCCCATGCTCAGGGTGTACCCAGCGTGCCAGGGCTTCGGCGGCAACGATGCGCCCGTTGACCAGGTTTTTCTTGGGTTGAAACCAGGCCTGTAGCGCGCGGCTGTCCAGGGCTTCCAGCACAGTGTCGCGATTGATCCCGGGCACGGTCGGCGACGGTGTGGCCCTTTGCAAAGCCATGAACTGGTCGATCAGTTGGCGCAGGTCGGCGGCTCGCACCGGTTTGGAAATCAACCCGATGACATTGATCTGCAGATTGCGTGCAACCAGGCTTGCGGCCATTAACATGCGCCTTGAGGCCGCACTCATGATCGCCAGCGCCGGCCGCGTGTTCAAGGTGGCCAGGCCCTTGATAAATTGCACGCCATCCATGCTGGGCATGAGCAGGTCGGTCAATACCACATCGAAATGGCGCTTTCGCAGGCAGGCCAGGGCTTGTGCACCGTCCTGCGCACATTCCACGTAGAAATCCCCCAGTTCGCTGAACAGGTTCTGCACATACCGTTGCTGGAAGGGGTGATCTTCGACAATCAAAACGCTACACGGCTTCATGAGTGGGCCTTTCGTAGGGCGCAAGGTAGGTAAATAACGCCCGCAAGGTAAAAGGCTTGATCAGGCAATGGTTCATCCCCGCCGCCAGGCACAGTTCTTCGCCACCGAGCATGGCGTTGGCCGTCGCCCCGATAATGGGAGCCTCACACCCCTGGCTGCGTAATGTGCGTGTCAGCTCGTAACCATTGAGCCCCGGCATGTTGACGTCGGTCAGCAGCAGGTCGAATTGACCGTCGCGCCACAGCGACAGCGCCTCTTCACCATCGCAGGCCAGCACGACGGTGCAGCCGAGTTCTTCCAGTTGGTCACGCAAAATCAACTGATTGATGACGTTATCCTCCGCCACCAGGATATGCAGGTGCAGCGTGCGAAATTCTCGCCAGGCAGGCTGGCCAAAGGTGTGGATCCTGGGCAGTCCCTGTGCCTGACAGACCGCCTGGTGGAGGGCCGGCAGGTGATTGAGGCTGACCTTCCAGCCGCCCTGCATGATCTGCGGTTCCAGGCTGCCGTCACCGGTGGCCAGCACCAACGGACCGTTCCACTCCGGCGCGAGCCTTTGTTCGAAGGGGCCGGGGTGCACCTCCAGGAGTACGCTGTGCGCCGTGTCGCCCTGGCCGGGCGGGTGGCCGATTTGCGCGCGGGCTCCCCAATTGCGAAGCCAGCCGCACATCGAGTGGGCCAGCTCACGCACTGGTGAGACCACATGGATGATTTCAGGCAGCAGCCCGGTCAAGGGGCTTGCCGTGGCGCTGACCGAGGGTTCCTCCAGAGGCAGTGTGAGGGAAAAGCTGCTGCCCAGCCCCATCTCGCTGACCACGCGGATTGTGCCGTTCATCAAATGAGTCAGGCGTTGACAAATGGGCAGGCCAAGGCCGGTGCCCGCAACGCTGTTGATGGTGCTCTGCGTTTGGTAGAAGGGCTCAAATATCAGGCCCTGCGCGTTTTGCGCGATGCCCTTGCCGGTGTCCGAGACCTGCCAAAGCAGGCTGGCTCGCTCGCCTTCGCGGCTCTGCAGGCTGATGCGCAACACCACTCGGCCCGCATCGGTGAATTTCACGGCGTTGCTCAGCAGGTTGTTGAGGATCTGGCGGATCCGCACAACGTCACCGATGACGCGGGCAGGCAGTGCGGGGTCATAGCAGGCGTACAGTTGCAAGCCCTTGCTGTGCGCGGCGGCGGCATAGCCCTGGACCACTTCCTGGGCCAGCCCCAGCACCGAGAACTCGCTGAGGTCGAGCGCCAGTTGCCCGGCCTCGATTTTCGACACATCCAGCACATCGCAAATCAGTTGCAACAGGGTGGCCGAGGAGCCTTCGATGGCGCGCAAGTAGTCTTTTTGCTGAGGGTTGAGCCGAGTACGCCCCAGCAACTCCAGTGTGCCCAGTACGCCATGCAGGGGCGTGCGGATTTCGTGGCTCATGGTGGCCAGAAACAGCGTCTTGGCCTCGTTGGCCGCATCGGCCGTTTGCCGCGCCTGCTCCAGCGTGTCTTCAATCTGGGTGCGTGCGCTGATATCGCTGAAAGCGCACAGCAGCACGTCTTCGCCTTTATAGCGCGTGGGCGCAAAGCTTACGTACAGATGCCGGCCCTCGGCGGTTTCAAGGTAATCGGTGAGCGCCGGGTTGAGACTTTCGAAGGCCCGTTGAACCCAGCCCTGGCTGAGGGTTTGCCGTTGATCGCGGTGCCCCAGCCAGTGTTCGCAGAGCGTGTTTTCCAGCACGACCCGACCGTCGGTGCGGCGCAGCACACACAGCGCCACAGGTGCCGTCTGAATCACGTCGCGGCTGAACAGTTCGCTCTCGACCAGCGCCTGGATGCGGTTGATGGTGGGGGTGATAAAACGCAGCTCCAGGCGGCGGGTCAACAGGCTTACCAAGCTGATGCTGAGCAGGCAGAACACCAGGGCACCGATTAACTGAGGCCACAGGGCCAGCAAGATCGAGCGCAAGTCGATGGAGTAAATCAGCTGCCAGTCCGACGATTTGAGTTGTTTTCCAATGACAACGTGGTCGGGCCACCAGCCCGAGCCGATCAGGCCGAAATAGTTCTGTTCGGGCACCGACAGCAGGGTTTCGCTCAGCGGGGCGGCCGGGCCGTTGGAAAACAGCAACATGCCTTTGGAATTGACCATCGTGAACTCGCCAGCGCTTTGATCACTCAAGGCTCTGGAGACTTCACCCGCATCCATTTCCAGCCCCAGCCAGCCGGACTGCGGGTCGCGGTCATCCAGGCAGGTAAACAGATACAGCCGTGAGTGCTGGCCGTCTTCTTCTGTCAGCCACAGTTCATCGCTGGCGGCGGCACCGGCCTGTTTCAAGGCTTGCAACTGGTGCGCAATGGTCCGGGGAAATGCACTCATGACGGGGGTGGCGTTATACAGCCGGGTCACCTCGGCATGGTCCCCGGTACTGACGTACACCAGGTTGACCTGTTTGGCCTTCAAATAGTCGCGCAAGCGTTGAGTCAGCCAGATATTCCACTGCGTCTGAGAGGACGGCCCCAGCCGCAGATGGGTTTCTTCATCTGAACTGGACGCCACAATCACATTGTCCCGGCGAGCAGCCGACAGGCTGATACTTTCCAGTAATGCTTTGCGGGTCGTGAAAAACGTATGGGCTTCGGCAATGGCGGTGCTCATGTAACCGCGCCGCTGTGAGATTTCATTGTCGAAGGTAAACAGCAGGAAGTTGTAGACCGCCCCCAGAATACCCAGCAGCAAAATCGCCGCACACACACGTAATAAACGACGGGCCGCATGGGGGGTGGAAAGTATGGGGTTAATCTGGTGCAGATACGTCTTCAGTCTCATGGCGATAGTGTAAAGGGCAAGCAAAAGAGCCGACTATAAGACGATTCTTAAAAGACCAATCTGTTTTAACGCCCCTGCAGGGGGCATGATTGAGTCCCCCGTATGAAGGCAGATTAAGAATCGTCTCATTGTTGCAAGGTGACTTTGTTGCGATGATTTTGGCAGGCACTTTAACGGCCTGTTTAATAATCGAATTGCCAACAATACCGTGTGTAACAGGTGAAAGGTGTTGGCAGGTTGTTCTCTCTTGATACTGGATATAAAAATGAACTTTAAAGTTGCTTTGATTGCCGTGGGTCTTAGTGCTGCATTGGCGGGCCTGGCACAGGCCGCCCCGGTAGATGCTCAATCGGTTTCGAAAAAAATCACCCTGACGGCGCAAATTAACGATGCCATGTTTGTGTCCAAGCCAGACGGTTCTACCTGGTACGCGACCGAAGCGCTGGAGCCCGATGATTACACGCAAAAGTCGTTCTCTAAATCGTTGCCTATCCGTGTCTGGACCAAAAACAGTGAGTTCAACATTTCGTTGGCTCAGCCGCTGACCTTGTCCAACGGTTCTTATGAAATGGCCTCAACCGGCGTCAAAATCACCCACGGCAGTGGCGACAGTGCCGTTGTGTTCGGCGCACCGGTAAAAGTGACTCAGACGGCAACCGGTAATGGCGGTTTTGACGAAATTCATAACTTGAACATTACCGCAACCGCGCCCGTTAAATCGGCCTCTGGCCCAAGCACCAACGGCAGCTACAGCGGTGACCTGGTCATGCTGTTTGAGCCTGTGGCTGCTTCAGGCATCTAAATCCGCTTTTAGCGACAGAGCCCCTTGCGGGGCTCTTCTTTGCCATTAATGGATAAACAGGATGTGCCCGCATAAGATTCCTTTCCAGATGCAGATACTGGCGGCTTGTCTTATTGCAGTTGTTTCATCCCGAACGCTCGCTGACGTTAAAATTTCCTATGGAATACCTGCGGGTTTTAGTGCGGTTGAAATGGATAATACTGCGCGCTATGTATCAACTTATAACAGCCAAATAATACCCGGTTTTATTCGTTATTCCCCGGCGCATCATGCGCTGATGCTTGACGCCCCGCCATTTGATGGCGACGGTCTTTCACCTCAAGACCGCAAGGCGATCGAGACCGTGTTGTTGGCCATTGACCACGCACACTGCAAGGAGGGTTGTGACCTGCAGGTAGCCGATCATTATGTAACGCTGGACAAGGCCCGCCGTACATTAAGTATTCGTAATACCCGGGAAGACTATCTCGTCCCTGATACCACCTGGGGCTTGATCAATAATCAGTCCCTGGATATTCGAGGTTCTTCCGACAGTTATCGTGCCATGAACCTGAGTGGTAACACTTGGTTCGGATTACCTGGGCGCAGTTTTGGCCATATGAACTGGTATGCCAACCGTACTCGCAGCCTGGGGCAAAGCAGCCGCGATCAAGGGATTTCGTCCTTTTATCTGCAAAAGAACTTTGCCGATACCTACGTGCGAGCCGGCAAGCAAAACAGTATCGACTACGGGTCAGGCTCGGTCAGTACGGTGTTGTCACCTGGTTTTGACCACTTTATGACGGTCGGTAGCCAGGGGTATCTGCGTGCCCGTCGCGATGCAGGGTCGTTGGTGCTGTTTTCCACGGCCGAAGGCAACTATGAGTTTTATCGAAACGGTCGGCTGATTCTTAAGCGTCCCGCCATTCTGGGGCGTAATGAAATCAGCTTTATGGATTTGCCTGGGGGGTATTACCCCATTGAAGTTCGCCTGGTGGACCGCAACGGGAGTGTGGTGAACCAGGAAACCCGCGACATCAACAACCTGAACTTTACCGGCGAGGCGGCCAACAGTTGGCGCATGACGGTCGGTGAGGACATGGAACAGGGCGGGCAACTGGTTGAGGCCGCCTTGAGCCGCAACTTGAGCCAGCTCTATTTGAACGCCGCCGCAGTGTCCAGTGACCGCTCGGCGTGGGCCTCGGAGGTCAACGTTTCCCGGCCTACTACGGCCGGTACCGTGAGCATTACGCCGACGCTGGGTGTACTCAGTGGTGAGGACGGCACAGGTGGCTATGTGAACCTGAACCTGAATGACCCGGTGTTGGGCAGCCTTATGCTCAGCCGCTATGAAAATACCCGTGTCTCGCGCTTTTATTACGGGGCCCCCAGCACGAGCCTTTCGTACAGCAAGAACATCGCGGGGGTCACGCTGGCTTACAACTATCAGCACTTCAGTCGCAGTGAGCGCCAGCAGGCCGAAGTGCGCTGGAACTATCGGCCAAACGGATTGTGGTCGTCGATTTCCGCAGGCGTGCAAAAGGGTGGCTTTATGCCTGGCGAGGGTGATTACACCTTTTACGTTAACGTTTCCTGGACGCTGGATGCGTCGCAAGCAAGCGTGCGCGCCGCCCAGTACGGCGGTAAAACGCAATTGACCGGCGACTATCGCCAGGACTTCGAAGACAGCTATGGCTCGTCGTCGGCTGGTGTCACCGTCAACCGCAGTGACGGCAAAAACAGCGTCAATGCTTATGGCAGCCGCTCGGGTACCCGAGGCGATGCCTCGCTTAACGTTGGCCACAGTGATTACGCCAATAACGTCGACTTTAACTATCGCGGCATGGTGGCGGCGAGCGCCGACGGCATCGCCTTGGGTCGCTACAGCAATGATGGCAGCGCCATGCTGCTGCAAACCCCCGAGCTTGCGGGAAGCCTGTATGGCTTTCGTGTCGAGGGTCAGCCCGTGGCGGGCGGCGGGACGTATGCGGTTCCTCTGAATCAGTATGGCGATGTGCCGTTTGCCCGTGTGATGAGTGACAGCGAGAACATGGACATGAACATTGAAGTGCCCGCGAACATTGTGCGGGCTCACCCGGGGCAGGTGTACAGCGCCAAGGCCAAAGTGGACATCAACATGGTCTACAGCGGCATTTTGCAGGACGCCAACGGCCAGCCCGTGGCAGGCCAGATTATCGAGACCGGCGATGACGCTTACCCGAACGGCCTGTTTTCGATCACCAGCAAGGCGGTGCTTAAGTACCTGACGGTGGAGCGGGCGGGGCGTCGATACACCTGCGACCTGACGCGGCCCCTCAAGCCCAGCCATTACTTGTGTCAATAACCGAATACCCGATGAGAACCCTGTCATGAACCTGCGTACTACGATGTGGCTGAGCGCAATCGCGCTCGGCTCAAACCTGGCCCAGGCGGAGGGCGAGTTGATGGTCATGCCGGCCACCCTTAAGGTTTTCAACAACCACGAGTACGTGGTGAACGTGAAGAACATCGGTGATGCGCCGCTGTACCTGGCGATTAACCTGCAGAAAGTGACGAACCCGGGCATCGAGCCCGAGATCAAACTGGCACTTAATCAACTCGACCGCCCGGGCATGCTTGCCAGCCCGGACAAACTCACGCTAGGCGCGGGCCAGAGTCGCGCCATCAACCTCAAGTCACTGGCTGAACCGGCCACTGAAGCGCTGTACCGCCTGTACATCCTGCCCGTGCGGGCCATGCAGGTAGACGATGCCCCCGAGAGCAAAATCACCGCGCCGATGTCGGTGTCTGTCGGTTACGGCGTACTGATTCGGCACATGCCGCCGCCCGCAAAGCAGACCTCGGGCTTGACGCATCGCTGTGAGGCCGGGGGGATAACGCTGGAGAACACCGGCAGTGTTCGCGTGGTGCTCTCGGACGTTGCTGTGCAGGGAACTTCGCAGAAAAGAACCCAGCTGGCCCTGTTCCCTGGCACCCCCCAGCACTTTGCCGGTAAGCGTCTGCAGTTCATGCGCGATGAACAGCCACAGACGCTGGAGTGTTTGTAATGAAGGCTCACCCCATGTTGCCCGCAACCGGGCCCGCGGTCATGAGCCGGCACAGGCTGCGCGGGAGCCTGCGCACACTTCATTGCGGGCTGTTCTTCATCGGCATGGGGTTTGCCGTCAATGCGGCTGGTTTTGTTCTGGATTACAGCGACCTCAGTACCGGCTACAGCAACTGCAGTTATCGGGATAACGGCAACGGCACCAGCAGCCTGCAACTGAGTATCGACTTCAAGCAAAGCGCAGGGCATTCCGGCAAGTACCCCTGGCAATCGCGGGGCATTCTGCTCTACGCCTATGACCGGTATGGCCGGCTCTCGAGCAGTACTCGCGTGAGCAATGATGTAAAGCTCGATGGCACGCGCTTTCAAGCCGTTTACTTCGGGGCGGGTTATACGATGTATCACGGCACGACGCTTGAAAATACCAGTTGGAGGCAAACGGCCCCGTTCACTGCCACCGTCACCTTCAGCATTTATAACATCTCCATTGAGGATTGGCCGGCCCTGGCCGTGCGAGCCGGTAACTTCACCGCGGGCGATGACGTGGGGGAAGTCGCCGGAGTGGCCTATCTGTCCCCGGCCACCAAGAACGGTAAGTGCCAGATCGTGATCAACCCGGAATTGCCGCCGCCCCCTATGGACACGGTTTTGACCCTGACCGCACCGGACTGGAACCTGGGCGAGTTGTCCAGGGGCGAAGAAACCGTGAAAACCTTTACCTCGACCCAGGAGCAACTGTGCTTCAACTACGCCTGGGCGAATCATGTTGCCTACCAAAAGTTCATCATTAATGCGACGAACACAAATGGCCTGTCCACAAGTGGCAGTTACAGGCTCAGAAGCCTGGAGGACAGTACGCACACCGTGCCGTACACCGTATCGCTCGCCAACAACACGGACACGGTTGTATTACCCAACCCTCAGAATCGGGTGTTCTCCCTCAGTACAACGGGGCGTACCTGCTTTGTTCCCACCTTCACCGCCTTTGCGGATAAAAAAGCCAAAGATGGGGCTTACAGCGATGTGCTGACCTTTACGGTGGTGGCCAAGCCTTAGGTGCGTACAGCGCCTGAAGGGAGATTAAACGGATGAACCATGGCTTGATCATTATCGTGGCAGGGCTGCTGGCGTGGCCGCTGCAGAGCATGGCCAGCGGCGTGCTGAAACTGTCGAGTGTGGAGTTGCGATTTGCACCGGATGAGCCTCAAGGCGAGCTGTATGCCCACAATATCGGCGACACGCCTTTGTATCTGGACGTGGAGCAAACCCTTGTGCTCAACCCCGGTGCGATCAGCGAGCGCTCAATGGCGATCAGCGAAGTGGCTCGCCCGACCTTGCTGATAACCCCCTCCAGGTTGGTGCTGGCACCGGGGCAAAAATACCGGATGAACCTGAAAGTATTGTCCATACCAACCCGCAACCAGGTCTGGCGCGTGACCTTTCGGCCCAGGCAGCGTGTGATTGTTCAAGGCCGCGGGGCAGAGGGGCAGTCGGCACCGCTGTCGGTCAGCGTGGGTTACGGCGTGGTCATTTACCAGCGGGCCGCCCACAGGCCCGCCCGTTTTCAACAGGAGTAGTTCATGAACAAAACTGCACGGGTGGCCCTGCTGTGGGGCTTGGCCGCACTGCCGTCCCTGGCGATGGCAGACATTATTCTCCATGGCAAACTTCAGAGCTATGTCAGTGCTTTTGTGAGGCCCAGCCATAAACTGCTGGTGACCGATGACAAGGGCGGATGGTTCGATCAAGGTCTGGCGATGACCCAGTTGGGTGGTTGGAACACCCCCTACGACGTGCGGGCCCGCCTACGGGTTGTCTCAAGCTCCGGGGTGTTCCGAGTGCGCCTGGATGAGCCCTTGAGCATCCGCAATAACGACACTGCAGCGCAAGTGTTCCAGCAACCGAAAGTGGACCTTGCGGCAGAAGGCAGCGCGCCCAAAACCCTTTCCGTGGGGCAGGGGACAGCGTTTGAAAACCCTCCTGGACCCGCTCCCGACCAAGACACGACGGGTTACTACAACTTGACGGTGTCGGCGTACCCACCGGAGGGCAATTTCAAGGAAACGGCGGGTACCTACAGCGGCGTGTTGTCGCTGACCTTTGAACCTGTGATCACCGACCCTTGAGGGCTGCCATGAAATACCTTTTTTCGCGTTTTTTTAGCGCCCTGAGTTGCCTTGCGCTGGCCCTGCCTGCGTTCGCGCTGATTGATGTTCAGCCCCAGGTGGCGCGTGTCGGGAGCACGCCCATCACGGTTGACGTCACCAACAACGGCGAGCGCGACGAGTACGTGTCGATTGCGCTCTCGCGCCTGCTCAACCCTGGGGTTGAACTGGCCGATGAGCGCCTTGAGCCCATCACGCTGGTCAGTCAGCCCCGGTTATTTGCTTACCCGTTCAAACTGATGCTGGGCCCCGGCCAAAGCAAAACCATCATCGTCAAACCCCTTGAGCGCGTGGAGCAGGAGCAGGTTTATCGGCTCGACGTCACACCGGTTCTGAACCCGCTGGCCCCGCAGCAACCGACCGTTGTCGGTAAGGTGGCGGTGAACCTCGCCTTCAGCGCGCTGGTGCGTCACCTGCCGTCTCAACAAACGGCACACGTTCAGGTCACGTGTGAGGCTGGCGGTGCCCGGTTTATCGCCACCGGCAACACCCGCTCCCAGGTCAAAGGCGTTAGCGTCAATGGCCAGCCCAGTGAACCGTTCAATGTGTACCCGGGCGTGCCGATCGTTATCAAAGGTGCGAGCATCCTCATTCCAGAGCATCCGGGCTGCTCAGGCACCGGGTGATAGACGCATACGAAATGTGGGCTATCTGTCGTACCCTTGTCCGTTCGACAGAAGGGAGCGTGATATGGGGCAGGGTCTGGGCAAGCGGGTGATGGTTGTTGGGGCGGGCATTGTAGGGGCGTCGCTGGCGTATCAACTGGCCGATAAAGGCGCGACAGTGACGTTGGTTGAGGCGGGTGATATCGCCTCGGGGGTCACGAACACGTCGTTCGCCTGGCTCAACACCTCGCACCGTGGGCCTGACCCCATCGCGGCCTTGCGCGGTGCGGCCCTGCAGGCGTACCGCCAACTCGAAACGCAATTGCCCGGCCTGAATATTCGCTGGGCAGGGGCTTTGTCGTATGGCACGACGCCGCACGAAGCCCCGCACGCTGCGGCAGACATGGCCGCGGGGAACCGGGTTTCCCGGTCGCAGATTCTTGACCTTGAGCCGAACCTCAACCATCCGCCTCGCCAGGCGGTGTATGTGGCCGAAGAAGGGGCGCTGGACGCTGTCGCCGTGACGCATGCCTTAGTGGCCGGTGCCGTGGCGAAGGGCGCGCAGGTACTCACGCAGACCCGGGTGCTGGGCTTTACCACCCGGGACGCCCAGGTGATCGGCATCGAGACCGCCACGGGCATGATCCCGGTCGATGTGGTCGTGCTGGCTGCCGGAACCGGCATCACCTCGCTGACCGCGTTGCTGGGTGTGAGTTTGCCCATCGAGGCTTCGCCCGCCATTTTCATTCGCTACACGGCAACACCCGACCTGGTGCGTACGCTGATCTCCAGCCCCGACATGGAAGTGCGGCACGGTGCGCCCGGAACGTTGCTGGCGGCTGAAGATTACGTGGACGACGCCCCGGAAAACCAGCCTGCGGCCATCGCGCTGAGAACCGCCAGTGCCATTCGCCGTGAACTCCGTGGGGTGGCAACGCTTGAGCCGGACATGGCGTGCGTCGGCCTGCGGCCCATCCCCGCCGATACGCTCCCCATCATTGGTTACCTGCCGCGCGTCACCGGTGTCTACGTGTGCGCCATGCACCCCGGGGTGACATTGGCCGCCATTGTCGGCCGCCTGGCCAGTGCTGAGATCCTTGACGATCAGGCTTGCAGCGCGCTTGAACCGTGCCGCCCGGCTCGTTTTTTTTCGGGGTGACCGGGGGCCGCACGCTTCAGTCCACGGCCTGCAGCCAGTGCAATAAATCCATTTCCAGGCTGCCAGGCTTGGGGCCCGTGGGCGCGATCAGGCAGTAGCGGGAGCCGTCCTCAACAAACCCCAAGGGCGCGGCCAGCACCCCGCTCTGGATATCATCGCGAACCAGGTGCCACGGCCCGATCGCCACACCGAGGCCTGCGACAGCCGCCTGGATGCTGAAGTAGAAGTGCTCGAACGCTTGCGCCTGCCCGGTCGGGGTGGGCAGCCCTTTGGCGTGCGCCCATTCCTGCCAGGCCGTTGGCCGGCTGGTGGTGTGCAACTGCGGGGCGCAGGCGCGCAGCCTTGTGCGCTGTTCGTCAAACCATTGTTCAACCTTGTCGGGCCGGCACACCGGGCCGACTTTTTCGTTGAACAGCGGTTCGGCGTGGTAATGCGCCGGGCGCGGGAAGTCGTCCCGCCGAATGGCCAGGTCGATCCCCTGGTCGAATGAAAACGGGCCGCCACCGGCCACTAAGTGAATGTCCAGCCCTTGATGGTGGGCTTTGAAGTCGCCCCAGCGCGGGATCAACCAGCGCATCAGCAGTGTGGGCTCACATGACAGTACACGCTGACGCGCGCGCCGGGCGTCAGAGCGTAACGCACGAACGGCCTGGCTCATCCCCCCAAACCCTTCACTGACGGCTTTTGCCAGGTGCTTGCCGGGCTCGGTCAGGTACACCCTGCGGCTGCGTCGCTCAAACAGCTCAACACCCAGGTCCTCTTCCAGCAAGCGCACGGCGCGGCTAATGGCGCCCGGCGTGAGGTGCAGTTCGGCTGCCGCACGGGCGAAGCTCTCCAGCCGTGCGGCAGATTCGAAGCACCGCAAGGCAAGTAAAGAGGGTAGGCGAGTGTCATAAACAGGTGATTTAGAATCACCCTTGTGGCTAGCATTCATCGTTAGTCCCCGCGCCTTGAATGATTAATTATCGTGCTATCCAATCGATACTTGAAAAGACGCAGCATGAACGAATGGCTAGTTGTAATCACCATTACACTCCTGGCGTGCATCAGTCCAGGGCCGGATTTCGCCATGGTGTCCCGTAACAGCTTACTGCTGTCGCGTCGGGCAGGCGTGTTGACCGCTGTGGGCATCGGCCTGGGCGTGTTGGTTCATGTGGGCTACACCCTGTTGGGGTTAGGGCTGGTGCTGCAACAAACGCCCTGGCTATTCGGCGCGTTGAAGCTGGCCGGGGCGGCGTACCTGGTTTACCTGGGCATCAACATGCTGCGCGCCAGGGCGATCGTTCAACAGCCGGGCGTTTCACCGCCGGCCCTGTCGGACTGGGCAGCACTGCGCACGGGGTTTCTGACCAACGCGTTGAACCCTAAAACCTCGATCTTTATCGTCAGCCTGTTTATGGGGGTGGTGCAGCCCGATACGGCACCGAGCGTGCAACGGGCATACGGGCTGTTTATCGCGGGTGCGCATGTTGTGTGGTTCAGCGTTGTCGCCCTGTTTTTCTCAACCGCCAAAGTGCGGGATAAACTAATGGCCGCGCGGCACTGGATTGACCGGGTATTTGGCGGTTTACTCGTAGGCTTCGGCGTGCTGTTGGTGGCCGATATGCATTCGGGCTGAGTTGAAATGGCCTTGGTTTTATTGAGGAGGAAGCGTGATGAGTACCAGCCAACGATTCAACGCGTTACATGCCGCCGAGCCGCTTTTTGTCATGCCCAACGCGTGGTGTGAGGGCAGCGCCCGGTTGATTGAAAGTTTGGGCTATAGCAGCGTGGGCACCACCAGTGCCGGCATTGGTTACGCCCAGGGGTATCGTGATTCATCGCCGCACATGGCCAACGAACAGCGGTTTACGGCGATCGAGCGTATCGTCCGGGCCGTGCAGGTGCCGGTCAGCGCAGACCTGGAAAATGGTTTGGCCGACAACCTGGCAGGCATTGAGGCCACCTTCAGGCGTGCCGTGAACATCGGCTGTGCCGGTGGCTCAATCGAAGATATCTGCAGTTATGCAGACCCCTCGGGCCCGCTGTTCTTTGCCCGGGAAGAGGCCTGTGAACGAGTGCGCGCCGCATGCGAAGCGGCACACAGCCTGGACCGTGATTTTATCGTCACCGCCAGAACCGATTACCTGCTGGGCGCGCATGAGTACTCGCTCAGCGAAGTGATTGCGCGCCTGACGGCCTTTGAAGCGGCCGGGGCGGATTGCCTGTTCGCCCCGGGCCTGAAGTCGATAGCGGATGTTCGAGCGGTGCAAGACGCCCTGACCAAACCCCTCAATGTGCTGCCGGTGGCCGGCATGACCCTGGAGCAGCTCAGGGTGGCAAAGGTGCGACGGGTCAGCCTGGGCAGCGCGCTGTTTCGAACGGCCTATGCGCAGATCTCTGGCGTATTGAGGGGCCTTGAGCAACCTGACGGTTTCGACTTTACCCAACGCGCGTTGGGTTTTAAGGCACTGGACGAGGTGATGCGCTGAGGGGTGCCAGGCCTTGGTCGTGAGGCTGCAAGAAGGCCGGCGCACCGGCCCTTACCTTCCTTGCAACTGTCGTTTCAAGCGTCTGAGATACAGGTTGATGAGCACTTTATGGGCGGGCCCGACCGTATGTCCCTTCCATTGGGTTGACTGAGGCCGTTAACGGCCCCTGTTCTGATGAGGCGGCACCCGGCCGCGAGAATACCGGCGTCGATACCCCGAGGCAGGCGCGGGCAAGGGTTCAAGTCGCCGCTTCTGCCTGGGGTATCATCAGGGTGTGAGAGGCTCAACGTCCGTTAACGCGCCCCTTCACGCAATGTTGCCATAACGGCTTCGCTGCAGGTTGCCCCGCCCCCAGGTGACGCCATGCACGCGAGAATCACCCGCCTGACGCCTTCGTCGGTATCACCTGCCAGCAACAAGCGAATGGGCTCGGTGCTGTCCGGGGCGAACAGGCCAAACAGGGTTGAGGCGAGCCGGGTGCGTACCTCAGGGCTGGGGTCTGCCGCCAGGATCTGTTGGGCTGCAATTGAAAAGTGATTGCGCCAGGAACTGTTGTTTTCAATCAGCGACAGCTTCACCCTGATATCGTGATCGCCGGCCAGTAACGCCTGTACAGTGGGCAGCAACTGCCTGTTTTCGGTCAAGGCAAGACGAACACTGACGTCGGGATCTTTTTGCAGCATGAACTGAGCGTCGGCTGTCAGAGCCGCACTGAGCGGGTGCTCGGCTTGACTTGCCAGTGTCTTTTTGACGATGACCGAATCATCGGTCGCCAATATCACCTGCACCGAAGGGCCCAGTCGCGGGTATTTCGCCAACTGTTGGCGAATCCGCCAGTCGCCATCCTGGGCCAGGATGGCCTGGACCTGAGACTTGAGCCCGCCTGTCAAGTAGCCCTCTTCAGACGTGAGCAACCGGGTACGCACTTCCTTCTTCGGGTCGCGCGCGAGAATCCATTGGGTCCGCTTGCGTAACCACGCACTGGCGGCCAGGGCCAGGCGAACATCCACCACGGTGTCCTCGGCCAACGGCGTCTCGATGTCCTGCGCCATCCACCCGTCTTGAATCAACGCCAGGCGTACGCTCGGCTCGGGATCATGGAGCAGTTTGATCCTCACGTCATGAGCCACATTCGGGTTGCTCGCGAGCCTTTCACGCACTCTGGCATCACTGTGGGTTGCCAGTAAGGCCTGCACGGGGGGTGACAGCGATGACTGACTCGCCAAGGCTTCCATCAGCTCCCAGGACGAAAACGCGCGGGAGGTGTAGGTGCTCTGCATGTCAGCCGGCAACGTGCAGTTACGCGCCAAGGCTAAATGCAGTGCCGACACTTGCACCGGAATTGAGGCCATTTTCGCAAGGGCTGATTTTGGATTGGCCGCCCGAGCAGAAATTTCTGCAAAAGCGCTAAAAAAACTGCCGGCTTGAGGCTCGGCTGTGAATTCGTCGGGTTGCTGGCGCGGCTTCCCTGGCTTTTGCGCACTGATCGGTTGGGTCAGTGGCGTCCCGAGGATATGAGCCATCAGCGATGAGCCAATGTTCAAATTGCCGGCCAAGGCCACCCGCACCTCATCCGATCCGGTTTTGAACAACTGCCAATAGTGCGCTTCGCTCAGGTGGGTATTGCGTGCAAGGTGCAATTGGACCTCTTCCACATTCTGGAGCAGCGTGTCGGCGACTGGGGCCGCCAGCGCGCTATTGCGCGCCAGATCACAGCGAACCTCAACCGACGGGTCTTCAGCCAGTACCGCTTGTACAGGGCCGACCGACGCGGTGTTGCGCGCGAGATTGCGCCGTGTTTCCAGCTCGCCCTGACTCACTAGCCGCCGTTGCACGCTGGCAGAGATGCAAGCGTTACTGGCCAATGCAGCTTGAACCTCAACGCTATCTTCAGCCAACAGTTGCTGGACATCCTCCAGTAGATCCGGCGTAGTGGCCAGCCCTGTACGCACTGCGAGGTCTGGGTCCCGGGCGAGATGACGCTGCACGTCAGGCAGCACCGTTTGGCCCCGGCGCGTCAGGCGCTGGCGTACATTCGCGGTTGTATCGCGCATCAGTAGGGCGAGGGTGTCACCGTTTGCGTGGTCATTGTTGGCCAGTGCGGCACGTACGGTGTCACGGGTATCTTGGGAGAGTAGCGCTTGAACCGGGGCACTGAGGTGCGGGTTCCCGGCCAGGGCACTGCGTACCTCTTGCGAATCGTGCTGACTCAGGCTCACCTGCAGGGCGGCTGAATTCAAATGACGGTTACCCGCCAGCTTCACTTGCACTGAGGGGGTGTCTTCAACCAGGTATTGCCAGGTGGCAGTCGCCAGCGCGGGATGATCAGCCAGGGTTTCGCGCACGCTCACACTGGCATCATGGGCCAGCAACAGTTGGGCGGCGGCGCAAAGGCTCTCGTTAGCGGCCAATTGCAGGCGCACTTCGAGGCAGTCTTTGATCAGCGTCAGTTGCACGTCGTCCGGCAAGTGCGCTTCGCCGCAGCGCCCCGCCAGGGTCAGGCGAACATCCAGGTCACTGTCCCGCGTCAGGCTCAGTTGAACCGCTTCGTCCAGGCTATCCAGCCTGGCCAGTGCTTCACGCACTTCGAAGGCATCGTCATTGGCCAGCAGTGCCTGCACATTGGCAGCCAAGCCAATGATGCCCGCCAATGCCTGGCGAATCGCCACCTTGGGGTCTTTTGCCAGCAGTCGGTGAGTGTCGCTGCTCAGATGTTTGTTGTGGACCAGCGCGCGGCGCACCTGCAGTTGGTCATCGTTGAGCAAAAGACGGTGCAAGGGCTCGTGACTGCTTTTGCGAGCCAACTGGCGTTTGTGCTCGGTGCTCAGGTTCAGCCGTGCGAACTGCGTCGTCAGCAAGTCGTGAGGCGCTTGCGCATGAAGACAGGCCAGGTGCAAAAGGTCTGGGTCGAAGCCGGGGTGGCCTTCCTCCATATTGATTCGCACGGTCAGCAGGCGTTCGGGGCAATTGGGGTTCTGGTACGCGGCCGTGCGAATGTCCAGCACGGGGTCAGCGGCCAGTTTTTCCAGCAAGTCGTCCGGGCAGTCGGGATCGCAGGCGACGGTTTTGCGGCGAATGGCGTTGGGGTCATCTGACAGCTTGATCATTTGTGCGACGCTTAAACCTTCGAAGGTCGACGCCGGCTTGAGCTTGAGTTTTTCGAACAGCTCTTCGTATTTCCCGACGTGTTCGCGCAAGGTTTCGCGCAGTGGCACGGTGAGTTCGATCGCGGTTTCAATATCGTCATAGCGCAGTGTGCGATTGTCGAGAAAGGCCGATTCCCGTGCTTCGTTGATCGCGTTCTGAATGTCCGCGCCGGCATAGTCACGGCACTGGGCAATCAGTGTCTGGCGCTCATCAGGCGTGAAGGCCAGCCCGTCGCCCTTGAGGTGGATATCGAGGATGGCCCCGCGCTCCAGCGCATTGGGGAAACCGACGTAGAACACTTCATCAAAGCGTCCTTTGCGCAGCAACTCCGGCGGCAACGCGGTGATGTTATTGGCGGTGGCAATCACAAACACTGAGCCCGTCTTTTCTTGCATCCAGGTCAGGAAATAACCGAACAACCGCGAAGACACTTCTGAGCCGCTGCCACTGTTCATCCCGACGAAGGACTTTTCCAGTTCGTCGATCCACAGAATGCAAGGGCTGACCGATTCTGCCATCGTCAGCGCACGGCGCATGTTGTGCTCGCTTTCTCCGACGTACTTGCCCAGCAGAGAGCCAATATCCAGACGCAGCAGGGGTAACTGGAACAGCCCAGCGGCGGCTTTGGCTGTCAGCGATTTGCCACACCCCGGCATACCGGCGATCAAGACCCCTTTGGGTGCCTGCACGCCAGACTGTTGAGCTTCGCCCAAACGACGGAAGATTTGCGCCCGTCGGCCCAACCACAGCTTGAGGTTTTCCAGCCCGCCAATATCGCTGGCGTTCTCACTCACCTTAATCATCTCCAGCACACCGCTTTTGGAAATGATTTGTTCCTTTTCATGCTGTATGAGCGCCAGGGCGCACTCATTAACCTGCTCATGTTGCTGGCGTACCATGGCCAGGGCCAAGCGGATTTCTTCCTGGCTCAGGCCACTGCACGTTGCGCTCAAGCGCTGGCGCAAGGGCTCGGGCACCCGCAGGTCAATGAGCTGACAGACACTGTCGATCTGGGCGCTGATCTCTTCGCCTCGGGGCAACGGCAAGGGCAGCAGGGTGATTTGCGATTCGATCTGCGGCGGAATGTAGAGCGTTTCCGACACCAGGATGACGGCTGCATTGGCACGGTGATGGCGTTGTATGCGGTTCAGCAACTGCTTGAGTCGCGCCACGGCCAGGGGCTGATTGTCCAATGCGCTGCTGGCATCTTTGATAATCAGCAGTTTGCCGGTCAGGTCATCGTCAAGCAGGGCGGGCAAACTATTGGCCAGGTCGGTGTCCGGCCCCTGATTGCCGCGGGGCTGCTTATTGAAAAAATCCACCCAGCCATACCCCAGGTTCCACTCCTTGGGGCTGAGCTGCAACTGCGCGGCAACGTCACGCAGCATGCTGTCGACCCGAGCTTCTTCACTGGAGTGGATATACAGGCCCGGATAGCCGGCCACCAGGTGGGATTTAATTTTCTCGGTGAGTTCGGTCAAGTTCATCGACGGTTACACGCGCGACGACACAAGCGCAGCAAACTGACTCATGCCGCGCCCGAACGACTCAATGGCCCGGCCTGCGTTTTCCGTCACATTGGCCACTATTTTTACAACTGTTCGGGCAAGTGTTTTGCCCGCGCTGTAGATCACTTCACCGACCTTGCTGCCGGCAATGCCGCCTGCCACGCCGCCTGCAAAACCGCCCACTGCGGTGCCCAGAGGGCCGAAAACTGTACCGATAGCAGCCCCCACAGATGCCCCTTGGGTAGCACCGGCGATGGCCATGCACGTTGTGATCGTGGTGTTGCCGATAACATCCAGTGCCTCGCCTTGCGTCAGCTCACCTTTGCCCAGTTTGTACAGGACCTTGGCATTCTGCAGGCCCAAGCAGGCAATATGGGTAATCAGCCCCGCTGGCGTATTGCGCAGTGCCGCGCCCAGCCAGCCATTTTTCACTGCCACGACGACTGCGCCTGATACCGCGACCTGGGCGGCCGTTTGCGCGGTAGAGCGCAGCGAACTGTCGAAAAACGCTTTGAGGTCTTCGTTGACGCTCGGGTTCTCGCGGCCATTGAGCTGGTTCCAGCTGCGCCGCGCAAGAATGCGCGCGCCTTGCAAACCGGCGGCGATGCCCGCGCCGAACAGTGCCTGCTTGCCAATTTGTTTAGCGATATCAATGCGGTTGGTGTCTTTCCATTCGTATTGACGCGATTCGTTGTCTTTTTGAGCGTTGTCCTGAAGCACCTTGGCGTCTTCTTTGGACAACGGCTTGGAACGGGCACCGTCAGCTTCAATCACCTCGGTGCTGCGGGGCACCTTATCTGCCTGGCCTTCGGGTACCAGGCGTTGCTGGTCACCGTAATCGCCCTGATTCAACTGCGTGTGGGTGTCTGCGGCCGTCGCGCCGTATTTGGACTGGTACGTGCCCACGACCTGGCCGTTACCATCGACAACCTCGATATCCACCGAATTCAAGTCGCGGGAGTTGACGATTCGCGCGCGGTAAGGGCTGCCCTTGGTCGTGGCGTCGATATTGAAGGTATCGACGTGATGCTGCTCAGCGATCAACCCGTTGAGGTTAGGGTTGCGGTTAATGTGGCCCGCCTGGGTTGTGACAACCCTGCGTGCGCTCGCCGTGGCATCCGCCAGTGCCTGGTCGATGCTGCCAGCATAATGGCCGACGTGCACTGAGCCGGTCAGGGCCGCGCTTTTCTCTATTTCGCCAGCCAGCCATGAGGCGTTGCTGCGGCCTTGGTCAAGATGCACCTGAAGCGACTCGCGTGAGCCATTGAAGCGATTGGTAGAGTCAATGATCTGACGGGCAGTTTCCAACAGGTCCTGTTCGTTTTTCCACGCCTGAGGGTACTTGCGAAATTCATCGCTCAGCCACACATCCAGCGGTTTCTCGCCGCGCCCATTGCAGGAAGCGACAAACGCGGCGATGACGTGGGTGGTCTTCTCGGCGTCTTGCTTTGAACCGAACAGCGCAGGTTCGATCTGGTCAGCCTGCGCTTGCGCGACCTGGTCAAACACGATTTCGTTGTCAGGCACAGTGTCGTGTTCGTTATCCAGCGGGGTGTCCACGTCTTGAGTCATCGGGTTTGTCCTGGTGAATAGCGTTTTAAAGCACATAGCGGGTCAGCTCATCGCGCAACTGCTGTTGCAGCCATGGGGGGTCCACAATGCGTAAATGGGGGATCCAGTAGCGGATGATGGGTAACAGTTGGTTGGCATGGCTGACCTGGCAGCGAACGATCAGTTGCCCGTCGCTCTGGTGTTCGACCAGTTCCTGCTGGGGCAATACGTTGCGGCGCAGAAAGTAGTGAGCGTTGCTGGCGGCCACCTGTACGGTGACCTGAAACTTCTCCTGACCAAACCAGATGTCATCATCGTTGTCGATCTGCGCCTGCCGTTCACTGCACATGACGAACGTGTCCTTGAGCACCTGCAAATGCTGGATACGGCTTAGCACGAAACTTTTCAGGCGACCGTCTTCAGTGGCGGCGAGGTACCAGATGCCCTTGTTGTGCACGAGCCGGTACGGTTCGACCTGACGGGATTTGTCGGTGTAACTCATTTGGCAGCGCAGGCGTTGCGCCATCGCCTGGTCCAGCAGCCGGAACGTGCAGGTATCGGGCGTCGCCGTTTCGAAATGGCCGTCACGGACCAGGAAGTTTGTCTTGCCCGGCTTGAGCAGCTCAAGCCATGAGCGCTGTTCGCGGTGAGGGAATAGCCGCTGCGCGCCACTGACCTGGGCAAAGGCGTGCAGGTCGACAGGCGACAGCTTGCTGCGATAATGAGGGGCCAGTTCATAACGGCCATTGGCGAGTGGATTGACCACCTCACCCAAGCGATTCAAGTCACGGTAGATGGTTCGCTCGCTGACACCAAAACGCTCCGCCAATTGATACCGGTCAAGCTGTTCGCCCTGGTGAAGGAGCCGCAGGATGTCTGCGAGGCGCAGGGCCAAGGTGTCATGCTGATTGGCCGCCATGGTGGGTCCTGTGTCTAATGGGCAATTAGCGGCGACTCTAACGGCCCGCACTGACAGGTCATGTCAGTGCAGGTGAAGTGGCCTTGCAAAGGCGCAGACAATAACCCGGATAATGGCCTATAGCCATTTTTGTGCACAAAATCGCCGCTTGATGGCGTGCTACCCGTAAGCTCTCTGAATAAAACCACCATTCCCCCACTTCGAAAACGAGCCGCGCCCATGCCAATACACCCACTGACCCACGACGACCTGCCCCGTGCAAGCGCCCTGTGCCTGGAGGCGTTCATGATGGCAGTGGCACCTTCGCTGTCTTCGGTGCCGGCCTATGAACGCTACGGCTTTGTCCTGGCAGGTGACGTGAGCGAGTTCGCCGGCCTGGTCTATCAACCGATGGAAAAGCGCTGTCTGGATGCCCGGCAGAGGACGTAGGGTCGTGATTTGGGTGGTTGAGGGGCCAGGTCTCACACTGTTCGCCCGAGGCGCTAACGCTGCGCGTTTAACCAATAATAGGAGATTGCATGCTTGCTGCCGTATTGAATGGAAAGCGCCGAGGAAGTGGCGTAGCCGGTAAGCCGCTCATTCTGGGGAGTGCGCAGGGTGCTGAGGATTTACTCACCGCCACGGTGTTTGAACGCATTGCTTACCTTCCAGAGTCGGTGTGCGCCACATTTTTTGACTACCTGTTGGGGGTGCAAGAGCCTGTCGGAAGCCTGAGTTCGATAGAGTTTTGGCCATCATGGACGCTTGGCGAAAAGCGTATTGAGCCTGATGTGGTGTTGTATGGAAGTGAGCGCACTGTGCTGGTTGAAGCCAAACGTTATGACGACAGCCAGCAGCAGTACGCCGCGCAGTTAGCCAATGAACTCAAGGCCGGCTGGGAGTGTGAATATATTGGGGATAATGTTCTGCTGCTCACCGTCGGTGGCCTGGTGGACTATTCGCAAGAAACAACTGTACGGCTCAGGGGCGAAATTGATCAGAAACTGGATCGTACCAGCCTGGATTACGAGCTGGTGTGCCGAAGTTGGTACAACCTCTATCAAGCATTAGAGGCCACTGTGGGTGAGGTCAGTAAAGACAGCGCGCCCGGGTTAAAACGGTTGTTGGACGATATCGCCTCAACGTTTGAATGGCATGGCCTTCGCACCCAGGCCAGTTGCTGGCTAGGCCAACTCAAGCCCGTCTCCATTCGGCCAGAACCATTCCCCGTGTATGATTTTAATGCAGCAGTCAGTACGCCTTTTTCAGAACTTCGCGCGATCCACAAGCCGCTCTCTCAGTTGCGTGCGCCGGGTATCGCGCATGCCACTTTTCAAAAAAAACAATGGAGTTTTATATCTTGAGTACCCCCCTGGGCGCTATTGATGAGGCACTGTTGGATGTGCGAAAAGCCTATCGCCTGTTAGGCGATTATCAGCAGCGGATGTTGGAGCTGTTGGGGTTTATTCAAAAGGAACTGGGCGCAGATTACTATTACCAGTTCTTCCGAAATAAGCTGCCACGTCGCCTGGAAGCGCTTGAGGCCAGTCATAGCGCAGGCCAACGATTTTTGCCGTTCAACGATCTATCAGTGCTGTGGCTTCGTGATAATGGTCAGGAAGACTCTTTTCATCACCACCACACCGGTGATCTGTTAATTGATGTCTGGGTGCGAAGCGATACCGGGAATGGTGAGGACAATGAACCCGAGCACTCGGTAGAACACAGTCGCAGTGAGTTGCGCATTTTTTTCTTTCTGTGTGATACCCCTCGAGAAGGGCAACATAATTGGTACAGCCACGTATGGGCCAAGACCCATTACCCGCCCTTGGGGGAGGTTGCCTTGTGTGATGATAACCCTGGCTACCGCGCCTATGGTGAGGCCCTGTGTTTATCAACCCTGACAGATGCAACGGCTGTGCGTGAGGCGATAACGGCCTTGCGCCAACGTGCTTCCCTCAAGTTCGGGCAGACTATTTGAAGTTAACGGCGTCGCATTATCGAACGTGAAGATTTCTATCGCGGGCGCATGGGTAGGGCACGCTTGGACTGTCCATCGCCTGGCACGTGGGGAGGCCTGAAGAGGAGCAACTCAAAAACCTGCCTGGATGAGCAGGGCAGCCCGTTGTGGACTATTATTTTTTCGATGCCGTGATGCATTTTCAGCAGGCGATTTTGCAGCGATGCGCTGGGCGTCATACTGTTTTAAATGCGGGGTTATTTAACCCTGCATCACCTCACCAAACCAATTGCGGTTGGGGATTGCTCGATGAAAACAATAAAGCCAGTACTGTTAGTGGGCATTGTTTTTGTAAGTGGCTGCCAGCATACCTATGAATCGTTTGTCAGAGACGAATTACAGATCCCCAACGTGTTTATACCCTCCAGTAATGAGGGCCATCCCTACAGTTTGTTTATGGCCAAGAAAGGCAGTAATTTTGAGCAGGTGTGCTCGGCAACAAAGCTGACGGGGCTGAGTGAGGACAGGATCAAGGCGGCTAGAGTCGTCAGCGATACGGCAGATACGACATTCATTAGAGAGTCCGTGGCGAGCTTTGATGTTGAATTGGAAAACAACGATCTTGGTGGCCTGGATGCAAGGTATGCGACGAAGTACGGGGTCAGGCTTGATCTTTCCAATGGCAAGGTCTATTCATTGCCGGATATCAGTATTTCTGAAGTGCTGCAGAGTATTCATTCAACGACCTGCGCCGCCGATGTTGAGGTGCTCAGGGAGGGTGAAAAGGATGTCAAACTCTATATCCCGATGCACATGTATTCTTATGATGTGGCTTACAATATTTATAGCGGTGGCCACGCAGGCGCGTCGATTAAGTTGCCCCCGGAAGTGGAGAAAATAGTCTTGGCCAAGTTGGGGGTTAATTACACAGGCGCAACCGATAAAACAATGTCCAGCAAAGGGCTGTATGTCGGGTTTCGAGGCAAGGCAATCACTGAGAATAACTTGAATAGCGCACTCGTGGCTGCGGCTTCAGCCGCCAAAGCGGCTGCGGCCGCTAAAGCGGCTGAAGTAACCGCTGCGACCACCGCGCTCACGGCTGCCAATAGTGCAAAAGACGCTGCACATATTGCTGACAGTGTTGCGCCTCGTGGTCGGGCTGCACCCAGCAAGGCCGCTATTGTTGCTGCCAATAACGCCGCGGCGACGGCCGTTGTTGCAGAGCTGAGTGCTGAAACCGCAGCCGCGGCGGCGGCCTCCAATGCCACAGCGACTGCCGCCGTGGCGGCGGCAGACCTGGCTATTTCTACGATTGCTGAGTCCGTTGTTACAAATGAGCCGGCGGGCAGCCTGCCCAATGGCGTTGTACTCGATGTGACGTCACTAGTCGAAGCTACGGGGATTCAATGATGTCGAGCCGTCGCCATCGGCGGCGGCTCAAAGCCTTTTCACGGTTGTCGATGAAGAAGGCTTCGACCGTGCAGCCCAGAAACGGCACCGGTAATCCCCCCATCTCTTAGAGATCAGGCCACTAAGGCCCCTTTCTGTTCCGCGTGACGCTTACGAGCCGTTTAACGCGATTCAACCGGCTTTTGATAAAACCCCTCAAGTCTTTCCAAACAATAGGAAAGCCCCTACATCCTTTTACCCCCTTGGCATGAAACTTTAAGCGTCCTGTAGGGAGCGTATCTCTCCACGCTCCACCGGCCCGCTGAAGTGTTTACGCCAGGATGTAGCCGATGCCCACGCTCACCCCTTTTTTCGACCACAGCCGCCATAAACTCGACGTGCGCAATGTCGATGTGCCGCTGGAGGTGCTGGCCTTTCAGGGCGAGGAGTGCCTGAGTCAGCCGTTCAGTTACGTGATCGAATTCACCAGCACGGAGCTCGATATTGCCGCCGAGCTACTGCTCGGGCGCGATGCTCGCTTTAGCTTGTATGGCCGACCGCCCGGCCCGGCGCTGCCGGGGTTGAGCCGGCCCGAGGTCAAGCCGTTGCGCACTGTGCACGGTGTGATTACGGGCTTTAAACGCCTGGCCGGCTCCAACGATGAAGCCCGTTACGCGCTCACTCTTGAGCCGCGCCTGGCGCTGCTGAGCCGGGGTAAACAGTTCCGTATTTACCAGCATCAATCGGTACCGGAAATTGTCGAGGGTATCCTGCGCAGCCGCCATGATTTCAGAGGCCAGGATTTTTTCTTTGACCTGAAACGCGACTACCCCAAGCGCCTTCAGGTCATGCAATACAACGAAAGCGACCTGGCTTTTATTGCCCGTCTGCTGGCTGAAGTGGGCATCTGGTATCGCTTCACCAGCGACGATCGCTTGTACATCGACGTGGTGGAGTTTCACGACGACCAACGCAATTACCAGTTCAATGTTGAACTGCCGTGCCGCTCGCCTTCCGGCTTGAGCAGCGGGCAGGACAGCGTGTGGCGCCTGCAATCGAGCCATCGGGTGGTGGAACGCCACGTCAATATTCGCGCCTACCATCACCGCGATACCAAGGCTTGGCTCAATGGCCAGGTCGACCAGACGCGCGGTGCCAAAGGCACCTACGGCGAGGCCTACCACTACGCCGAGCCCTACACCGTGCTGGGTGACGCGATTGCCCAGGACGAAGACCTGCTCAGTGAAAGCGGTTATTTCTACGCCCGCTTGCGTCACGAGCGCTACCTCAATGACCGCACCCGGCTCAGCGGCGTCAGCACCCGCGCCACATTGGCCCCGGCGCAGGTGCTCACGATTACCGGCGGCGCGCCCAAGGCGTTTGCGCCGAGGGTGGTGATCACCCGGCTCACCACCCGCGCGGCCCGCGACAGCAGTTTCGAAGCGACCTTCGAAGGCATTCCCTACTGCGAAACCGTGTGCTTTCGCCCGCCGGTGCTGGCCAAACCGCAAATGGCCGGCACCGTGCCGGCGCGGGTCACCAGCAACTATGCCAACGACCCTTACGGCCATATCGACCTGGAAGGGCGCTACAAGGTCAACTTCCTGTTCGACCGCGACAGCTGGAAAGCGGGCCAGGAAAGCCTGTGGCTGCGCCTGGCCCGGCCTTATGCGGGCGACACCCACGGCCTGCACTTGCCGCTGATACCCGGCACCGAAGTGGCGGTGGCCTTCGAACAGGGCGACCCGGACCGCCCCTACATCGCCCACGCCCTGCACGACAACCAACGCCCCGACCACGTCGACCTGCGCAACTACAAACGCAACGTGCTGCGCACCCCGGCCAACAACAAACTGCGCCTGGAAGACACCCGTGGCCAGGAACACATCAAACTCAGCACCGAACACAGCGGCAAAAGCCAGCTCAACCTGGGGCATTTGGTGAATGCCGAGAAGCGCAAGCGCGGTGAAGGCTTTGAACTGCGCACCGACGGCTGGGGCGCAATTCGCGGCGGCAAAGGGGTGTTTATCAGTGCGGATACGCAGGCCAAGGCCCAAGGCGACGTGCTGGCCATGGAGCCGGCTTCCCGTCAGGTCCTGGGCGCGAAACAGCAAATCGCCGACTGGCAGGGCATCGCTCAGGCCCACCACAGCCGCCCGCCGGCCATCGCGGGGTTGCAGCAGTTTCAAGACAGCGCCAAAGGCCTGAACGCCCCGGCCATCCTGCTCAGTGCCCCAAACGGTATTGGCGCGGTGACGCCCGCGAGCCTGTTGCTTAAAAGCGGCGCGGCCTTGTACGCGCAAAGCGATGATGAAATCAACCTGGCGGCGGCTCAGCGTTTGTCCGCCCACGCCAATAAAGCCATCTCGCTGCTGGCCCAGCAGGAAGGCATGCGCCTTGTGTCTGGCAAGGGCCCGTTGGACATCGAATCCCACGGCGATGTGCTGAACCTGATTGCACAGCAGGACATCACCGTGCAGTCGGTGCAGGGTCACCTGCAACTGACCGCCAAAAATGGCATCACCCTGGGCTGTGGCGGCGGTTATATCCGTATCACGCCCCAGGGCGAGATCCACATCCATAGCCCTGGCCTGATCAGCCTGAAGGGGCAACACCGTTTTAACCCTCCCGGGGGTGAAGCTTTTGCGCTTCCCGAACTACCCAGCTCAGTGTGCAAAGAGTGTTTGAAAAAGGCCCAGGCCGCTGCCCAGGGTTTTCTCCAAAGGGAGGTGCAAGCATGACTGACGGCCCTATCAGTCACTGGTTAGGTTTACTGGAAGCGTCCTGTGCACACCTCGCTACAAAGCACCTGGACATCATCGTCGACCAGGCGGGCAGTGAGGTGCCATTGCTTCCCAGCGTTCGCAGTATTGAACCGCCGCTGCCCTGGTACTCACTGTTCACCGGGTTACCGGAGGAGGGGGCTGACGATCTGGCACCGTTGTTGGTGCGCATTGACCTGTCGCAGCCTCTACAACGCCAATGGCTCATCGGTCTGATGCACGACTTGAGGGGGCGCTCGCAACTCTTGGTACTGGCTTCTCTATGGCCTTTTCAGACCCTGGCCGAGCATCTGGGGTGCTGCCTGGAAGCGCGCAATGGCGGCTATACGGGGTTGCTGCGCTACTACGACCCGCGCTTATTTCCCTTGCTGTTCAGCCATGTGCTTGAACCCGACCAGCAGCAGGTGTTGCTGCGCCCCGCTGTGTTCTGGAGCTGGCTCGATCGCGACGGTACTCCCAAGCGGCTTTTGGGCACCCCCGACTTAACCGGGGGCTCCCCTGCCTTCAGCGCTATTGAGCTGAGCGACAGTCAAGTGGAAACCCTGAGCTGTGCCAGTGATGCCACCGCCGCGATGGTGAGCCTGAGCGATGCCCTGCCGTTCGAGTGGGGCGCAGAACAACGCTTTGAGCATTGCTATGGCGCGATGATCGAGGCAACCCAGGCCGGGCTGCTACTGACCGAGCAACGCGAGGCTTACACCCTCAAGACCTTGGGAGAGCTATGACCATGCCCCCGGTATACAGACAGAACCTGAGCCTCCGGCTCAAGCGCTTTAGCCCCCAAGGCCTGTTCGCCTGGGTCGCCATTGCCGGTGCTTTAAACGCACAGGCCAGCACCCTTGGGGCGATCAACCACACCCATTGGGCCATCAATCGCTTCAGTGTTGAGGGCCGTTCGGGTATCGACATTATTGGTCCGTACCAAGGGGGCGGCGGAGGTTGCTGTTACGTTGCCCCGGAACGCTGGATACCGGGTATGACAGTGCGTGTGGATTGGGAGACCGGGGCAGGGAGCTCAGAAGATTTTCCTGGCACAGTTGATTGGTCAAAGTTTCTAGCGTGGGAAAAAGCGATAAACGCGCAAAAACGCCAACACACCCAAGTAGTTCCCGTCCCCGACTACACAGGCCAAAAAGTCTGCGGCCTCACCGTGCATTTCCTGCCCTGTGACGAGGTTCAGGTCACCACGTCCTGCTACGCCTACGGCAGCCCCGAATACCCGATCAAAACCCCGCTGCACTTGCCGGAGCCTCAGTCATGTCCGAAGTGAAATATGCCCCGGCCTGGCAGTCAGGGCGGTTGATGGCGGGTATGTGCACTTTGGTTGCAGTAATGCTCTCTCTCAATGCGCAGGCCAGCACCCTTGGGGCGATCAATCACACCCATTGGGCCATCAATCGGTTTAGCGTTGATGGCCGTTCGGGTATCGACATTATTGGTCCGTACCAAGGGGGCGGCGGAGGTTGTTGTTACGTTGCCCCGGAACGCTGGATACCGGGCATGACGGTGCGTGTGGATTGGGAAACGGGGGCTAGCGGAGTCAGTGAACTTGCCGATGAGTTTCCTGGTTTTGCTGATTGGCCAAGGTACTTAGCTTGGGTTGAGAAGGTCGACGCGCAAAAACGCCAACACAGCAAAACCGTCCCCGTCCCCGATTACACAAATCAAAAAGTCTGCGGCCTCACTGTGCATTTCCTGCCCTGTGACGAGGTTCAAGTCACCACGTCCTGTTACGCCTACGGCAGCCCCGAATACCCGATCAAAACCCCGCTGCATTTGCCGGAGCCTCAGTCATGTCCGAAGTGAAACATGCCCCGGTCTGGCAGTCAGGGCGGTTGATGGCGGGTATGTGCACGTTGGTTGCAGTAATGCTTTCTCTCAATGCACAGGCCAGCACCCTTGGGGCAATCAACCACACCCATTGGGCCATCAATCGGTTTAGCGTTGATGGCCGTTCGGGTATCGACATTATTGGTCCGTATCAAGGGGGCGGCGGAGGTTGTTGTTACGTTGCCCCGGAACGCTGGATACCGGGCATGACGGTGCGTGTGGATTGGGAGACGGGGGCTGGAAGCTCAGGAGGATTCCCTGGTTTTGCGGATCGAGATAAATACTATGCTTGGCTTGACAACATCGACGCGCAAAAACGCCAACACACCCAAGTAGTTCCCGTCCCCGACTACACAGGCCAAAAAGTCTGCGGCCTCACTGTGCATTTCTTACCCTGTGACGAGGTTCAGGTCACCACGTCCTGCTACGCCTACGGCAGCCCCGAATACCCGATCAAAACCCCGCTGCATTTGCCGGAGCCTCAGTCATGTCCGAAGTGAAAATAACGCTAGCTGGCAGGAGTTTCCATGAAAGCAATTATTCGTAAAGGCGACACGCTGCGCGAAGGGGGCGCAAGGGTGCTGCAAGGGCACTATGAGTGCGATGGCCAGACCATCGCTTGTCTGGCGTGCAACGTGCGTGGGCGCACTGATATTGATGAGGGCAGCGATCTGTTTGTGTTGGATGGCCGCCCGGGGGCATTGCACGGGTATCGCTGCGCCCGTGGCCGCACCTGGGTCAGTTCCATGCCCGTTGCCCTGGTTGTTTTATGAATACGGCCCCTGAGTTTGCGCCCTACCCATTGGTAGCGGTGCCTGTTTATTCGCGTTGGTTGGCCAGTGGCGTGGCATTGCTGGCGTTGGTGAGCAGTGCCAGTGTGTTTTTGCGCCCGTTTATCGAGCCGCGTCTAGCCGCGGTGGGTGTGGCAGGTGCGTTGATGATCTGGGTCGTTGCATTTTTGTTGCGTGTGTTGCACTACCGCCTGAATCGACATAACGCGCAGTGCTACGCCGAGGCTGTAGAGCGCGTGTGCACGGCATGGTGGGCGCACCACCGGCAGCGAGGCGCATTGATCGAGACGGTACTGATCGGGCCTTCGTGCAGTGCACCCGAGCATCGCCAGGGTGTGTTTGATCCAGACACTCAATTGCCCGCGCCGCACGAGACCTCTGAAGGTGCAACCCTTCGCCTGCAGCAGGTATTTGGTACAGACACTGCCGAGCGTGAACGGCAGTTGGCGGTGTTGCTCGCGCTGCAATGGCAAGCACAACGCACGGAGGGCTCTTTGGTTCAGCCGGTGTGTTGTTACTGGCAGGGTTCTCTGCCGGCTTGGCAGGCCTTTGCGCAGCAGATGAGGGTGTGTTTCCCGCAGGTCGAATTACCCGCGCAGCCTGAGACCTGGCAAGGCATTCGAAGTGTGGACGCCATCATCGATCGGTTGCAGGGAGCCGCGCCAGCCACTCGTATTCTCTGTGCCGGCTGCCAGTCCACGCCGCCTCAACGACAGAGCCGGCTGCCTGCAGGTGAGGCAGGTGTGCTGTGGTGGCTTGGGCCGCAGGGAGGCGTAAGCCTTTCCCGCGGGGAAGGGTTTGCGGCGGGTGCCGAGAGCTTGGCGGCGGTTGCCGCGCGCGCATTGAAGCAAGGCGAGTTGGAGGGGCCTGCTCAGCGTTGTGTCTCCTTTACGCAACCTGATGTGGCCGAGGTGTCCACGACGGGCTGGCCCATCAAGCAAAACGTGCAGGACGGCCATTTTGGCGAATTGGCGCATTTGCAGCCCTTCGTGGTGCAGACCTTGGCGGCTTGGTATGCCGAGCAGCATGGAGAGCCTTGCACGTGGCTGTCCTCGGATCTTCATCACACGTTGGCCCTTGGAGTTGTGAAACCTGATGAATCGAGTCGTTGAAATGTCCAAAGTATCCCCTTGGTATACAGCGCTGTTACTCGCGACGGTCATTGCGTTGCTGGTTGTTCTGGGCAGCGTGAGCGTGTGGTATTTGAGCGGGGCCCAGGCACTGGGCCGTGCAGCGTTGCAGGATGCACTGTTCAAGGGGTTCTGGTGCTGGGTGTTGTTATTCGCGCTGTCGATGTTGACCTGGCACATTGTGCAGAACGACGTACGCAAATGGGTGTTTAGCAGCCAGGCATTACCCGCGCCGTCTAGCGCCGATGCCCCTCAACCTTCAGAACGCGCCGAGGTCATCCACTACCTGCGCAACCAATACGGCTTCTTCTGGCGCCGCCAGGTCCGCCTGCTGTTGGTGATGGGCGAGCCGGCTCAAGTTGACGCCATCGCCCCCGGCCTGCGCGAGCAGACTTGGCTGCACGGGCAGGACACGGTGTTGTTGTGGGGCGGTGCTGCGCCGGGCGATGGCGCGCTGTTCGCGCAGTGGCACGGCGTGAGCCGTTGGCGTGGGCTGGACGGGGTGGTCTGGGCGCTGAGCACGCCGCAGAGCCTGGACGCCACGTCGATGAGCGCCGCCGTGCAGCGCTTGCTGGGCTTGGCCCGCGACCTGCATTGGCAGTTGCCGCTGTACCTGTGGCAGGTCTGCGACAGTGACTGGCCGCAGCCCAAACGGGTTTCCCAAGCGGTCGGTTGCCGGTTGCCAGCGCACGTCACGTTGGAGCAGTTGGAGCAGTCGCTGGGGGCATTGACGTCGCCCTTGCGTCAGCACGGGTTGGCGCAATTACAGGAAGCGCCTACCCATGACTTTTTGCTGCGTTTGTCCCGTGATTTAGAGCGCGAAGGCATTGCCCGTTGGCGTCAGGTGCTCGCGCCCTTGCTGGGTGAGTTGGCCCGTGGCGTGCCGCTGCGCGGGGTGTGGTTCAGCCTGGCGCAGTACCCAAAACCCAGCGAACTGCAACACCATTGGCCGCACGACCCGGCCTGGCAAGGTGTGCTGGACGATAAACCCGTCAACCGCCGTTTGGGCTGGAGCACGCCGCGTGTCGCGTATGCGCTGGTGCTCGGCGTGGCCGCGTTATGGGGCGCAGGCTTGTTGCTGTCTTTTGTGAATAACCGCGCTCAAATCGCTCAGGTACACACCTCGCTGGTGGCCCTGCAGCACTCGGCGCAGGGCGACGCGCAGTTCAAGGCGCTGCACGAACTGATGCGCGAACTGGGCCGCCTCGATTATCGCGCCGCACACGGTGTGCCCTGGTACCAGCGTTTCGGCCTGAACCAGAACCCCGAACTGCTCAACGCCCTGTGGCCCCGTTACGTTGAGGCCAATAACCGGCTGATGCGCGACCCTGGCGCCGCGGTGTTGCAGCAACAACTCAGCGCCATGCTCAAGCTGCCCCCGGGCAGCGCCGAGCGGGCCGAGCGGGCCCATGAGGCCTACGATGCCTTGAAGGCTTACTTGATGATGGCGCGCCCGGAAAAGGCCGACGCGGCTTTTCTGGCCGACGCCTTGGGCAAGGCCGAACCGCTACGGGCGGGTATTTCGCCAGGGCTCTGGCAGAGCCTGTCGGCCAACCTATGGCAATTTTATGCGCAACAACTGCCGGCGCACCCGCACTGGCGCATCGAAGCCGACCCTGCCTTGATTGCCCAGGCCCGCCAAGTGCTGCTGGGCCAGTTGGGCCAGCGCAACGGCGACGCCAACCTGTACCAGCAGGTGCTCGACGCGACTGCCCTGCATTACCCCGCGATCACCCTGCAACAGATGGTCGGCGACACCGATGCGCAGGCCTTGTTCAGCACCGACTACGGCGTGGCGGGGGTGTTTACGCGTCAAGCCTGGGAAGGCCATGTGCGCGCGGCAATCAATGACATCGCCCAGGCGCGGCGTGAAGAAATCGACTGGGTACTCAGCGACAAACCCGGCGACATCGACCCCGACACCACCCCGGATGTGCTGCGTGAGCGCCTGACCCAGCGCTACTTTCAGGACTACAGCCGCGCCTGGCTGGAGTTTCTCAGCAGCCTGCGCTGGCAGCCGGCGGGCAGCCTGGCGCACGTGATCGACCAACTGAGCCTGATGAGCGATGTGCGCCAGTCCCCGCTGATTGCCCTGATGAACACCCTGGCCTACCAAGGGCAGGCGGGCACGCGCAGGCAAGCGTTGACCGACGCGTTGATGAAATCGGCACAGACACTGATGGCCGCCGACACCGAGCTGCCCAACCTGCCGGGGCCAGAGGCGAGCGGCCCGCTGGACGCGACCTTCGGGCCGCTCTTGGCCCTGCTGGGCAAAGACCCGCAACACCAAAGCGACAACGAAGGCTTGACCCTGCAAGCCTTCCTCAATCGCGTGACCCGCGTGCGCCTGAAACTGCAGCAAGTGAGCAACGCCCCGGACCCGCAGGCCATGACCCAAGCGTTGGCGCAAACCGTGTTCCAGGGCAAAAGCGTCGACCTGACCGACACCCGCGCGTATGGCGACCAGATCGCCGCCAGCCTGGGCGCGGAGTGGGGCGTGGTGGGCCAGACCCTGTTCGTACAGCCGTTGGAACAGGCCTGGCAGCGCGTGCTGCAACCCTCGGCGGCGGGCCTTAACACCGAGTGGCAGCGCGGCATCGTTCGCGACTGGCAGCGCGCCTTCACAGGCCGCTACCCCTTTGCACTCACCGCCAGCGACGCCTCGTTGCCCATGCTGGGGCAAATGATCCGCTCCGACTCCGGGCGCATCGAACAGTTTATACAGCGCCAGTTGAGCGGCGTGTTGCGCAAGGAAGGCAGCCGCTGGGTGGCCGACCCCCGGCAAGGCCAGGGGCTGCGCCTGAACCCAGGTTTTGTGCGGGCCATCAACCAACTCAGCCATCTGGCCGACGTGCTCTACACCGACGGCGGCATGGGCCTGAGCTTCGAATTGCGGGGCAAAGCGGCGCGCAACGTGGTGCAAACCACCTTCATCCACAACGGCGAGCGGCACGAGTACTTCAACCAAAAGGAGCGCTGGCAACGCTTCAACTGGCCGGGCCGCAGCGACTACCCGGGCGCGAGCCTGAGGTGGACCAGCGTCACGGCGGGAGAGCGCCTGTATGGCGACTACCAAGGCACCTGGGGGCTGATCCGGCTACTGGAAGCTGCCCAGATCACCGCTCTGGACGACAGCGACAGCCAGTACCGCATGGTCCTCAAAGCCCCGGACGGCCTGGACCTGACCTGGCACTTGCGTACGGAACTGGGCGCAGGGCCGATGGCGCTACTCGCCCTGCGCGGCTTCACCTTGCCGTCGCAGATATTTCTTGATGAGCGGTAAGCGTGCGCGGGCCAAGGCGCAGTGGTGCCTGTAAACAGCGCGCGCCGGTGTTTGCCCAGGGTTGGCCAGTACTACACACTCAGGCGCAAAGCCAGTGCGCATAAGGTGATCAGCAGAATCGGCAGGGTCAGGATCACGCCGGTTTTGAAGTAGTAACCCCAGGTGATGCGGATGCCCTTGCGCGCCAGTACATGCAGCCACAGCAGGGTGGCGAGGCTGCCGATGGGGGTGATTTTGGGGCCCAGGTCTGCGCCGATGATATTGGCGTAGATCATGGCTTCGCGCACGGCGTCGCTGGTGTCGCTGGCTTGAATCGACAGGGCTCCCAGTAGCACGGCAGGCATGTTGTTCATGACCGACGACAACAGCGCCGCGAGCAGGCCGGTGCCTACCGTCGCGCCCCACAGGCCGAGGGTGGCCAAGTGGTTAAGCGCCAGCGTCAGCCAGGTGGTGAGGCCTGCGTTTTTCAAGCCGTAGACCACCAGGTACATGCCCAGTGAAAAGGTCACCACTTGCCAAGGGGCTTCGCGCAACACGCGCCGGGTCGAAATCACCTGGCCCCGTGCTGCCACTGCGAAGAGCAGGGCGGCGCACACGGCGGCAATCACACTCACGGGAATGCCCAGGGGCTCCAGCACGAACAGCCCGATCAGCAGCAAGGCGAGCACGGCCCAGCCGACATAAAAGGTCAGTGGGTCGCGGATTGCCTGGCGTGGGTCGGGCAAGTCCGTCAGGGCGTAGTGGCGAGGAATGTCGCGGCGGAAAAACCCGTACAGCACCAGCAATGTGGCCGCCACGGACACCAGATTGACTGGCACCATCACCGCCGCGTAGTCGCTGAAGCCCAGGCCGAAGTAGTCCGCCGAGACGATATTCACCAGGTTCGACACCACCAGCGGCAGGCTGGCCGTGTCGGCGATAAATCCGGCGGCCATCACAAAGGCCAGGGTGGAGGCGGCCGAAAAGCGCAGCGCCAGCAGTATCGAAATCACGATGGGGGTCAGAATAAGCGCGGCCCCGTCATTGGCGAACAGCGCTGAAACCCCGGCCCCCAACAGCACGGTAAACACAAACAGGCGGCGCCCGTCACCCTTGGCCCAGCGGGCCACATGCAAGGCGGCCCATTTGAAAAAGCCGGCTTCGTCGAGCAGCAGGCTGATGATGATCACGGCGATAAAGGTGCCGGTGGCGTTCCATACAATCCCCCACACCACCCCGATATCCGCCAGGCTCACCACCCCGGCCAGCAACGCCAGCAGTGCACCCAATGAGGCACTCCAGCCCACACCCAGGCCTTTGGGTTGCCAGATGACCAGCACCAGCGTGAGTACAAAAATGGCGAAGGCAATCAGCATATAAACCTCGTCAGGTCGTGGCTTGGCAGCAAGCCGACGTATTGAGCGGGCGGTCGCCCATGGCACGCAGCCGGGCGCTGTCATCCGCCAGCCAGTCGGCATTGCCGACCTGGGTGGTGTCCAGCACGGTGCGCACCCAGTCCGGCAAGTGGGGGTTGAGGCGGTAGTACACCCATTGACCCTGACGGCGGTCGAGCAAGAGCCCGCCACTGCGCAACAGGGCGAGGTGGCGGGAGATTTTCGGTTGGCTGTCGCTCAGTGCACACACCAGCTCGCAGACGCACAACTCACCTTCACGACAGATCAGCAATGTGGCCCGTGCACGGGTTTCGTCGGCCAGGCACTTGAACAGGGCGGCAGGGGTCAGCATGGAAGGTGTCCTTAAGGTAGGCTTATATGAATATACGGATATTCATATATAAGGCAAGTGCGAAAAGTGCCGCTCTGCCCGGGGCGGTCTTCGTGGTATATAAACGCCCCCAAAAAGGAGCGCCCAGGCTATGGATATCAAGTGTTCGGTTTTTATTGCGGCCAGTGTGGATGGTTTTATTGCCAGGGCGGATGGCGATATTGAGTGGCTGCACCGGCCTGAGTACGAATGCCCTGTGCTGAACGGGCTCAGCTACGAAGCGTTTATGGCCAGCGTTGACGCGCTGGTGATGGGGCGTAAAACCCTGGAAAAAGTGCTGTCGTTTCCAGACTGGCCCTACGAAAACACGCCCGTCGTTGTGCTTTCACAGGCCGGGGTGACCTTGCCCGAGGCCTTGCGTGACAAGGTCGAAGTGCTGGCGGGTGAACCCGCCGTCATCGTGGCGCAACTGGCGGCGCGCGGGCTCAAGCACCTGTACATTGATGGCGGTCAGACCATTCAAGGGTTTCTCGCGGCGGGGTTGATTAACGAACTGGTGATCACGCGCATTCCGGTATTGCTGGGCCAGGGCATTACGCTGTTCAGCCTGGTGGGCGAACCGCGAGCGTTACGTTTGATTGACGCCTCGGTGTCCGATAACGGCTTTGTGCAAAGCCGTTATCACGTACTCGCCTGACCGCAGCGGCCACCCCTTAGTGTGCGGCGATGGCTGCAACGCCTTGCCGCTCACCGTGGGGGAAACCTTGGGCGCGGGCGCGAAAGGCGATGGCCAGGCTGATCAGCATCAGGGCGGCAATCACCCAGGCAAAGGCTCCGGGCCCCCATTGGCCGAGCAGCACGCCGCCCAACAGCCCACCGCCTGCAATTGCGCTGTTCCACACCACTACGTTCAGGGAGAGGGCCACATCGGCCCCATCGCCTGCCGCGTCGGCCAAGGCGGTTTGCAACAGCGTCCCGGCTCCGCCAAACGACACACCCCAGACCAGCACGCCGGCGTAAATGGCGGTGGCGGAGCCTGAGAACACCCCGAAAGCAACGGCGACGCCGGCGAACGCCGCGAGGCTGGCCAGCACGGCGGTGCGCAGGTGACGGTCAACCAGGCGGCCGGTGATCCAGATGCCCGACAGTGCCGCGACACCGAATACCAGCAGCACTTGACCCACTTCGCGACCCAGCCCGGCCGTGGACACGAAGGGTGCGATATAGGTGTACAGAATGTTGTGGGCCAGCATCCAGGTCACCACTACGCCCAGCACCGAGCCGACACCGGGCGTGAACAGCACCTTGCGCAGGGGCAGGCGGCGGGAGGATGGCTGCCCGGCGTAATCCGGAACCTTGATCACGACCCAGGCAATCAGCACCAGGGTCAGCCCGGACATCATGCCAAACGCCATGCGCCACCCCATTACCCCGCCGAGCCAAGTGCCCAATGGCACGCCCAGTGACAATGCGATGGGCGTACCCACCATCGCCACGGCGAGTGCCCGCCCCTGCAGCTTGGGCACAACCATGCGCCGCGCATAGCCCGCAATCAGGCTCCAGGCCAGCCCCGCAGACACCCCGGCGAAAAACCGCGCAACCAGGGTCAGTGCGTAATCGTGAGACAAAGCGGTGAGGGTGTTGAACACTAAAAAGCCGATGATGGTCAGCAGCAATACCGTGCGTCGACGCCAACCTTGAGTGGCGATGGTCAGCGGAATGGCCGCCAGCAGCGAGCCCAGGGCATAGACCGTCACCCACTGGCCGGCCAGCGCTTCACTGACGCCCAGGCCGCTGCCAATCTCGGGCAACAAGCCGGCGGGCAATGTTTCGGTCACGATGCACAGAAAGCCGGTCATCGCCAGCGCCAGCAGCGCCCCCAGTGGAAGTGTTTCGCCCTGCGGTTCAGCGGTTGTCATCGAAGCGCTCTCAAGTTATGTACTGATCGATATAAATATAGAGAGGGGCGCATGGATGGTCAATGACTTATGTATCGACTAGTATGTATGTGAAGCGAAAGGAGGTTCACATGGCAAGAATGGGACGCCCGCGCACGTTCGACCGTGACGTGGCAATCACACAGGCCATGCACCTGTTTTGGGAGCATGGTTATGACGCGACATCACTCAGTCAACTCAAGGCCGGTATCGGCGGGGGCATCACCGCGCCCAGTTTCTACGCGGCATTCGGCTCTAAACAGGCCTTGTTCAGTGAAGTCATGGCACGTTACCTGGCCACCCACGGGCGGGTCACCGACAGCCTGTTCGACACCTCGCTACCGCCCGCTGAAGCCATCGAGCTGGCCTTGCGGCGCTCGGCCCGTATGCAATGCGAGCCGGACCACCCCAAGGGGTGCCTGGTGGCATTGGGGTTGATGAGCACCTGTTCGCAGGAGAGCACACTCATCTCCCGGCCCTTGGCCCAAGCGCGGGACAGAACCCGGGCGGGCTTGCTGGCCTGCGTTGAGCGCGCCATCGCCTCGGGCGAGTTGGCACCAAGCGTGTCTGCGCAAGCGCTGGCCACGGTGTTCGACAGCTTTCTGCTGGGCCTGTCGACGTTGGTGCGCGATGGTGTTGCGCATGCCACCCTCGATGCCGCCGTCACCCACATTATGGGCCTGTGGCACAGCGCGCGTGTCACGCCCAAGGAATAAGCCGCCGCTCACTGCGCCAGCGCCCTATCACCGGCCACGGTCCGGTCGACCAGGCGCAGGCGGTTGCGGCCGCCGCGTTTAGAGGCGTAAAGCGCAGCGTCGCCCAGTTCAATCAAGTGGCTGAGGCTGGCGGGCGGGCTGTCGAACCGCTCGGCTCCGATGCTCAGCGTCACCGGTTGGGGGGTGGCAAAGGCCTGTGATGTGGCGTGGTAAAACTGATCGCGCAGGCTGTTGCCCAGGGTTTCGATGTGCTCGTTTGACACGTTGCCCAACAGCATCACGAACTCATCGCCCCCCAGCCGGGCGGCCAGTGCGCCTTTGGGCAAGTGCGCCCGAATCATCTCGCTCAGCGTGACCAGCAAGCGGTCACCGGCCGTGTGGCCGTACAGGTCATTGACCAGTTTGAAGTGGTCGATATCAATCAGCAGCAACGCCCCGGGCTGCGCGGCAGACACACCGTTCAACAGGTGCGGTGCCCGTACTTCAAGGGCGCGGCGGTTGTACAGGGCGGTGAGCGGGTCTCGAGCGGCAAGGCGGGCGATCAGTTTTTCGCGTCGGTAGCGCTCGGTGCCGGTCATCGACAAGGCAATCAGCATGATGGCCATTGCTCCCTCGACCAGGGAAATTTGAATGATCTCACCGCGAAACGCCGCCAGGTCGATCAATTCTCCCGGTATCACTGCCGTGATGGCCTTGGCGATATAAAACAGCCCGTGGATCAGCAGCACATAGCGCAACTGCACAGCCCCCACGCTCAGCGACTTACCGTGGGGGCGCAATAGCCAGCAGGCTTTGAGTGTTAACAGGGCCACCAGCAGTGAGTTGACCAGCAACATGACCCACGACCAGGACGGCTGGCTCGGTACCAACAGCAGCAGGGGCCAGACGGCAAACACCAGGTACCAGCCCCGTGCCAGGCGTGACTGGGTGAAGCGCGCCACGCCCAGCAAGAACAACCAGTGGGCGACCACCAGCAGGCCATTGGCGAACCAGATGCCGATCAGCAACAACCCGTGGCTGCGCAACAGGGCCAGGGTCGAGCCCACGGTAATGGTGGCAAACCCCGCGCTCCAGAACAGCAGTGACGGTTCGCGCACGCTGCGCCATTCAATCGCCAGGTAGAATGCGGCGGCCGCCGCCAGCGCGACAGTGAGGGTCAACAGGGTGAGAGGGTCGAGTGCCATGGAGTGACCGGCCTGCCTGAAGTACGGGAATAAACGCGATTGTAGGCGCATTCGCAGGCTTTTCGCAGGGTGCTCTGAGGCACCTGGGTGCAAAAAGAGCTTGGATATATGAAGAAACACTAATTAGAATCAGTCTCATTTACTCAGCCTTTCACCGGGTTCCTTGACATGACTGACGCCGCACCTACTCACGAGCAGACCTTGCACACCTTGTACCGCGACCACAGCAGTTGGCTGCAGTGCTGGCTGCGCAAGCGCATGGGCAACGCTTGGGATGCTGCGGACCTGAGCCAGGACACGTTTGTGCGGGTGCTGTCCAGCGCCCAGCCACTGGCCGAGGTGCGCGAGCCCAGGGCCTACCTGTTGACCGTTGGCAAGCGCCTGCTGAGTAATTTCTATACCCGGCGCAGCCTGGAACAGGCGTATCTGGAGGCGCTGGCACAGTTGCCGCCAGCCAGTGTGCCGTCCCCCGAACAGCGCTGGCTGCTGCTGGAAACCCTGCAAGCACTGGACGAGCTGCTCGACGGCTTGCCGGCCGTGGTGCGCCGCGCATTTCTCTGGAGCCAGCTCGAAGGGCTGGGGTATCAGGACATCGCCGAGCGGCTAAAGGTGTCTGAACGCACGGTCAAACGCTACATGGCCCAGGCCTATGAGCATTGCTTGCGGGTGCCGATGTGAGCGTGACCGCGCCTGCGGCCGGGGAGCGCGAAGTGATTCGGGCGGCAGCGCAATGGTTGGCGCTCGTCGAGTCCGGCTCGGCGAGCGCCCAGGACCTGGCACAGTTGCAACACTGGCGTGAGAGTCACAGCGCTCACGAAAGCGCCTGGCAGAAAGCCCAAGGGCTGCGCCAGCGTTTCAGTGGCTTGCCGCCGGCGTTGGCCATGGCCACGTTGGACCGGCCGGATGTGGCACGGCGGGCCCTCTTGAAACACGCCTTGGGCGTTGCCGTGGTGGTACCGACCGCCTGGCTGTTGACGCAGCACATGCCGTTGGACGTATGGCGCGCCGACCTGCACAGCGCCACCGGCGAGCGCACGCGGGTGCGGCTGGCGGACGGCAGTGCGGTGCAACTGAACACCGACTCGGCGGTCAATGTCGACCTGAAGGCCCGCCAGCTGACGCTGCTACGCGGCGAACTCGCGCTCTCGGTACCGGGCCGCGCTGCGCTGACGGTTGGCTCACCCTACGGGCGTGTCAGCGTTAGCCACAGCGACGTCTGTCTGCGCCTTACGGCCAGCGGTTGTCAGGTGTCGGTTCTGCGCGGCACAGTCCAGGTGCAGCCGTTGCAGGGGGCTGCTGTGCAGTTGCATGGCGGGCAACAGGTTATGTTGCGCGCCTCGGGCGCAACGGCGGTGACTTCGTTCGACGCCGATGTGCCCGGTTGGCGGGACGGCGTGTTGATGGCGCACAACCAGCCGTTGGGGGACTTTTTGCGGGAATTGGACCGCTACCGGCCCGGGGTGCTGCGCTGGGAACCGTCCCTTGAACACTTGCGGGTCACGGGCAGTTTTCAACTGGACGACACCGATCGCATCCTCGCCTTGCTGGCCGTGACCTTGCCGGTGGAGGTCCACACCCGTACGCGCTATTGGGTCACCCTGGTGCCGCGTCATCGACACGCTTAATCGCGCCGTCTCGACAAAGGGATACACAGCGGTGTCCCTTTTTTCAATCTCGCCGGTCATGTAAGGCAAGTGAATCCCTACAAGAGAGTTGTGCCATGACCGCCGTACCGTCCTTGCGCTTGCGCCCGCTGTTGCATTTGGGGTTTGCGCTGACCCTGAGCGCCAGCCCCCTGTTGATGACCGCCAGTTGGGCCGACACCTCGCAACGCCGCAGTTATCAGGTGCCTGCGGGCAGCCTGGACGCAGCCCTGACCCGTTTTGCCGGGCTGGCTGGGGTGAGCCTGTCTGTGGACCCTGCACTGGTCAGCGGCCACGCCAGTGCTGGCTTGTCCGGGGAGTATGCGGTGCAGGAGGGCTTCGAACGCCTGCTGCAAGGGTCTGGCCTGCAATTGGTGCCGCTCGGCACTCAGGCTTACACCTTGATGCCGGTGCCCGAGGGCAGTGATTCGTTGCACCTGCCCAGCACCTCGGTACTGGGCACGGAGGGTGCAGCGGGCGGTGAGGTGTTTGCCGGCGGCCAGGTGGCACGCCGTGGCTCGCAAGGCTTGCTGGGCTCGCGGGACTTTATGGACACGCCGTTCAGCATGACCACCTACACCGGTGAAACCGCCAAGAACCTGCAAGCCCGCACCCTGGGCGATGTGATCGCCAGCGACCCCTCGGTGCGCGCCATCAACCCGGCAGGCGGGCGCTTCGAGCAATTCTCCATTCGCGGTTTCAGCCTGTTGAACAGCGACGTGTCCTATAACGGCCTCTACGGCATCTTGCCCACGTACACCATCGACATGGAGATGGCCGACCGTATTGATATCCTCAAAGGCCCCACCCAGTTGATCAACGGTATTTCGCCCCGGGGCAGTGTCGGCGGCGGGATCAACGTGGTGCCCAAGCGGGCCACCGACGCGCCCGTGACCGAGTTCACCGCCAATTATGCTTCCAGCAGCCAAGTGGGCGGCGCAGTGGATATCGGCCGCCGGTTCGGTGAAGGCAACCAGTTCGGCGTGCGGTTCAACGGCGTCAAACAGGGCGGTGACACCGAATGGGGCCATCAAAACGTAGACCGCGAAATGGCGGTGTTGGGGCTGGATTTCCACGGTGAGCGGTTGCGCTTGTCCACGGACATCGGCCACAGCGAGCGTGACACCGATGCCCCGCAGGAACGGGTGCAGGTCAACCCCAAGGCCAAAGTGCCGGATGCCAACGCTATACGGCACAACTATGCCCAGGCCTGGAGCTGGGGCCGCACCAAAGACACGTTTGGCGCAGTGAATGGCGAATTCGATGTCAATGATTCGGTCATGGTCTACGGCGGGGTCGGGGCGCGCAAAGGCAACCACGCGTTTTTGCGGCACGCCGTGTCGGTGAGCAACGACGCCGGCGACTTTACCGTGCTGCCGCGCTACTTCACCCGGGACGAAAACGTGCGCACGGCCACTGCCGGGGTTCGCAGCTGGTTTCACACCGCCAGCGTCAGCCATGAACTCAACCTGGCGGCCAACTACTTCTACATGGACTTCCAGAACGGCGGTGCCCGTTACGGGCAGTCCACCAGCAATATTTATGACCCGGTGCCCACGCCCAAACCGCTCCAACCGGTGCGTGATGACCCGAAGGCCTACACCGAAAACCGCTTCAGCGGTGTGGCGCTGTCCGACACGCTGGGTTTTTTTGACGACCGTTTACTGTTGACCCTCGGGGCCCGCTGGCAGCGGATCAAAGTGGATGACTGGAGCAATGGCATCAAGGGCAAAACGGCCTACGACGAAGAAAAAGTCTCGCCGTCGGGTGGGGTGCTCTACAAGTTGACCGATGAACTGTCGGTGTACGCCAACTACATGGAAGGCTTGAGCCAGGGCAAGATTGCGCCCTCGATCGCGAAAAACTCGGACGAAATCTTTCCGCCGTTTATCAGCCGTCAGGTCGAGGTTGGTGCCAAGTACGACCTGGGCACAGTGGCCGTCACGGCGAGTGCGTTCCGCATCAAGCAACCGGCCTATGAAACCAATGCCACCTCGCTGGTGTTCGGCCCCAATGGCAAGCGCCAGAACCAGGGCGTTGAGGTGAGCGTGTTTGGCGAGCCGCACAAGGGCGTGCGGCTGCTGGGCGGTGTGATGTACATCGACAGTAAGCTGGAAGACACCCTCAGCGGTGCCTTTGACGGCAACCGCGCCCCGGCCACGCCCACCTTCAACGTGAGCCTGGGCGCGGAGTGGGACCTGCCGGCGGTGCAGGGGTTGACGTTGACCGGCCGCAGCATTTACTCCAGCTCGCAGTACCTGGACCAGGCCAATACCAAGAAAATCGATGGCTGGAAACGCTTCGATGTAGGGGCCCGCTACGCCTTCAAGGTGGATGACAAAGCCGTCACGGTGCGCGGGTCGGTGGAAAACGTGCTGGGTACCCGCTTCTGGAGTTCGGCCGGTGCGCCGGATGACAGCGACCCCGGCCTGACCCTCGCGACCCCGCGCACCTACCTGCTGTCGGCCACGGTCGGTTTCTGATAGGCGTTGGCGTCCTTGAACACCGCCTTGAGCCGGGGGTCGTTCAGGTACGCCACGTTCAGGCGTGTCCAAGGGTTGATACGTGACTGCTCAGGGGAAAAGATATGCCCCGGGGCGATCATAAAACCCTTGGGCAGCAGTTGCCGCGTCAGTTCCCGCGCGTCGTTCAGGTGGGCAAACCGTGCCCACAGGTACAGGCTTTGTTCCGGGCGGCAAAACACCTGAGCCCCGATCTCATCCAGCAGTTGCAACCCTTGAGCCGTGGCTTCTGTGAGGCGTTCTTGCAGACGAAGCTGGTGGCGCAAAAAATGCCCCTCCATCAACACCACATCCACCGTGCGCTCGCAGAACTCGGAGGAACTGGTGTGCAGCAGCATTTTCAGGTCGCCCAACTCATCGATCAGGTCTTTGCTGCCCGCGATAAACCCCACCCGCAACGCCGCAGAAACTGACTTGGAAAAGCTGCCCACATACAGCGAGCGGCTGAGCTGGTCCAGCGCCGACACCTTGATGGCCGAGGCGGGTTTGAAATCGGCCAGGGCGTCGTCGTCCACCAGGATAAAACCGTGGGCCTGCGCCAGTTGCACCAGCCGATGGGCCTTGGCCGGTGAAATATCGGAGCCGGTGGGGTTATGCCCCACCGACTGGATAAAAAAAAGCTTGGGCGTGTGTTCGCGCAGGTGCTGCTCCAGCGCATCCATGTCGGGCCCGTCTGCCAAACGCGGTACTGCCAGCATGCGTGCGCCCTGTAATTGCAGTTTGCCGAACAGCGGGTAGTAGCCGGGGTCTTCCACCAGCACGGTATCGCCCGGCGCGATAAAGCGGCGAATGATCAGGTCCAGTGCGTGATTGGCACCGTGGGTGGTGACGATCTGGCGCGGGCTGACGGTGATCGAGTAACTCGCCAGCTTTTGCACCAGGTGCTGGCGCAAACTCGCATTGCCCAGCCGGTTGCCGTAGCGGAACAGGGTGCTGACGCCGGTGCGCATGATCTGCCGGGTGAATTTGTCCAGGCGCAGGTCCATCAGCCATTCCACGGGCGGAAAGCCTTCGCCGAGCGGGGACTGGCCCGGCTCGCGGACAAACTGCTGGCGCATCAGCCACACGGTGTCCATGGCCCGGGCGTAGGGCAACGGCTCGTCGGGTTCGCTGCCGGTGGGCGCGCCCTGGCGCACGAAGAAACCCTGGCCGTGGCGGGCTTCCACCAGCCCTTGGGAAGCCAGTGATTCATAGGCGTTGATCACGGTGTTTTTGGAATGGCCAAACAGGCGCATGCACTCGCGCAACGACGGCAAACGATCGCCCACGCGGTACGTGCCATTGCCGATCTGTTCCACCAGTGAAGCAGCCAATTGTTGGGCGAGGGTCAGGCGCGACATGCCGGAATTCCTGTTAAGGGTACAGCTTGGGTACTGTTTGTCCGAACTGTACCTTCTCTGTGGGTGCCTGGGGAATTAGGGTGCAGGGCATCGACAACAATAAAGACTCAGGACTGTACGTATGCCTATTGATTCGCGCCTTCCCCAGTTCCGCAGCTTGACCCCCGCCGAACGCCTCGATCATCTGCAAACCGCCCTGCAACTGTCCGCCGATGACGTGGCGCTGCTGCGCGAGCCGGGCGCGCTGGCACTGGAAATCGCTGACGGGATGATCGAAAACGTGATCGGCACGTTTGAGCTGCCTTATGCGGTGGCGAGCAATTTCCAGATCAATGGCCGGGACGTCGTGGTGCCGATGGTGGTCGAAGAGCCGTCGGTGGTGGCGGCCGCCTCGTTTATGGCCAAGCTGGCGCGGGAAGCGGGCGGTTTTCAGACCTCCAGCTCGCAACCGTTGATGCGCGCCCAAGTGCAGATTGTCGAGGTGTCTGACCCTTACAACGCCCGTTTGAGCCTGATGCGCCGCAAGGACGAAATCATCGAGCTGGCCAATCGCAAGGACCAGTTGCTCAACTCCCTGGGCGGCGGTTGCCGTGACCTGGAAATCCACACTTTTGCCCAGAGCCCGCGTGGGCCAATGCTGGTGGCGCACCTGATTGTCGACGTGCGCGATGCCATGGGGGCCAACACCGTCAACACCATGGCCGAAGCCGTGGCACCGTTGATGGAAGAGATTACCGGGGGCAAGGTGCGCCTGCGTATTCTGTCCAACCTGGCGGACCTGCGGCTGGCCCGCGCGCAAATCACCGTGGCCCCGCACTTGTTGACCACCGAGGCGTACAAGGGGGAGGACGTGATCGAAGGCATCCTCGATGCCTACAACTTCGCCGTGGTTGACCCGTACCGCGCGGCCACCCACAACAAAGGCATCATGAACGGCATCGACCCGCTGATCGTTGCCACCGGCAACGACTGGCGCGCCGTAGAGGCTGGCGCGCATGCCTACGCCTGCCGCGACGGCCATTACGGCTCGTTGACCACCTGGGAAAAAGACAGCCACGGTAACCTGGTGGGCACCCTGGAAATGCCGATGCCGGTGGGCTTGGTGGGCGGTGCGACTAAAACTCATCCGCTGGCGCAGTTATCATTGCGCATCCTTGGGGTGAAGACCGCGCAGGAACTGGCTGAAATCGCCGTGGCCGTGGGCCTGGCGCAAAACCTGGGCGCACTGCGGGCATTGTCCACCGAAGGCATCCAGCGCGGGCACATGGCGCTGCATGCACGCAATATTGCCTTGTCGGCCGGCGCACGGGGTGAAGAGGTCAACTGGTTGGTTAAACAGATGGTCGAGGCTCGGGACGTGCGTGCCGATCATGCCGCGACCCTGTTGAAGGGCAAGCGCGGGCAGTGATTGCCCGTGGCACGCGCACCCCATTCATAACAATAAAAGCCCGCACGGGCAGTGGGAGACTCCCTTGAAACCCGAACTCTATGAAGTATGGGGCGACACCGTCGACCCCCGGCATTTGCTGTATTCGATTGGCATCGGTGCTGTCGTCAGCCTGGGGACGTTCTTTACGGCTCAGTACGTTCTGCTCGGCTGGGTGGAGTCCGCGCAAATGGCGCGGGCCTACGCCATGCTGGTGGGGATACTCGGTTGCCTGGGGGGCGGCGCGTTAAGTGCGTCGCTGTTCAAGCCCAAGCGCCATGTGGTGGTGCATCAGGTCGATCCGGCCTGGCGTGGGCAGGCGCTGATCGACCTGCAAAATGAGTTTGGCGACCTGGGCCGGCTGGCCGACCTGCCGCCTCAGACAATCGCTGAGTTGCGTGAAATGGACCTCTACGACCTGTTCGTCGATTACGAGAAGGGCCTGGCTGCGCCAGCCTCGACCACGGCACCGGATGGCCTGCGCGCCGAAGGAGGCCGGTCATGATCGAACCACTTATGGATCAAATCCTGATTGCCTTGGGCATGGGCATTTTGGGGGCGGTGGTGTTTGCTGCCATCGGGCTCATTTCCGGCAGTGACGAAACCACCACCCTGGCACCGTTGACCTTGCTGGTGGTGCTGCTGGGCGTGCCGGCTCCCGGGGTGCTGACCTTCTTTCTGGCCGGGGCCGTCGCCAAGCACATGACCCATGCGGTGCCGACGGCACTGCTGGGCATTCCGGGCGACACTCTGGCCACGCCCCTGATGCGCGAAGCCAACCTGCTGCGCAACCTGGGGGTGCCGCATATTGCCTTGCGCAAAATGCTCTCGGGAGCGGTGATCGCCGCGCTGATTGCGGTGCCGATGGCTGTACTGTTCGCGGTCATGCTGGCACCGTTTGGTGACACGATCAAACGCACCGCCCCGTGGATTTTCCTTGCAGCGGCGGTAGCCATCGCATGGTTCTCCAAAGGGCGTCTGGCGGCGGTGCTGGCGTTGATTCCGTTTGTGCTGATTATCCTCGGCCTGCAAGCCCTTACCGCGCAGCACGGGGTGAAGCTGACCGTCAGCTACTTTCTGGGCATTGCCATCGGCCCGTTGATTGCGGCCTTGTTCGCCATGCTTGCACCGGCGGAACGCGCCAGTATGCGGCGCAGTGAAGTACGCACCTTTTCCCTGTCGCCAGACGTTAAAAGCAGTGGCGGGTTTTTCCCTAACCCGTTCAAGGTGCTGGACCCTCAACAAAGCCGCTGGACCGCCATCACGGCGGTGATTTCCAGCGCCACGTTTGTGTTCAGCCCGGTGGCCATGACGGTGATCATGGGGGAAATGGTCGGCGCGCGGATCAAGCATGTTTACCATCGCCTCACCACCGTCTTGACCGCCCGTAATGGCGTGACTGAATCCACCTATATTGCCGAAGCCCTGATTCCGCTAATTGCCTTCGGCTTGCCCCTGAGCCCTGTGGCCGCCGGCCCGGCGGCACCGCTGTTCAACGCACCGCCACGTTTCACCGTGGACTCGGCCACGGGCGAAGTGCACAACCTGCACACCTTGCTGACCACCTGGGAGTTCTTCGGTTACGGCATGTTGGCCGTGATAGTGGCCATTTTGATCGCGTACCCCTTCACCATGAACTACGCCTACCGGGCCGCGTCCTGGGTCTCGCGCAAAATCAGTCACGAAGCAGTGATTGCGACGTTTGTGGGCCTGATCCTGGTGATCGGCATTTGGGAAGGCGGCTTGCTCGGGTTGCTGGTGATCGTCACCGTGGGCTTGCTAGGCGGGTTCCTGTCGCGGTTCCTGGGTTTCAATATCGGCGTGCAATTTATGGGTTATTACACCGCCGTATTGAGTGTGCCGGCGATGATTGCCTTGATGGGCGGTTAATTACAGCCGGTATCCGCCGCCTGGCGACGTATATGAACTAGAGTTGCTCCCTATCGGACAAACACGAGAGGGAGCCTCATGACGGCGCTGGATGTTTTTTGGGTTGGGCTGGGGGGCGGCCTGGGGTCGCTCTTGCGCTGGTGGATCGGTTTGCGGGTTGCCCGACTCTACAAGGGCCCGCTGCCGCTGGCCACGTTGTTGATCAACGTCAGCGGGGCGTTTGTGATCGGGTATCTGAGCATTCTGTTCAGTGTCGACTGGCGTGACCGCTACGGCGACATGCTCAATGCCGCCGTCCTCACCGGGATCCTCGGAGGGTACACCACGTTCAGCAGCATGCAACTGGATGCCTCCAAACTGGCCAAGGCGAAGGATCGCGCGTGGGCGGCCGGTTATTTAATCCTCTCGGTACTGGTGGGTCTGGCCGCCGCCGCTTTTGGCGCCTGGCTGGCGCGCTGACAAGGAGCAGGAACGATGCTGAATTTTATAATCTTGATCTTTGTGGGCGGGGCGTTTGGTGCCATGTGCCGCGAGTTTGTGATGCTGTCGGTGCCGCACCTGGCCGATGGCTTTCCCCTGGATATTTTCGTCGCCAATATCGTCGCCGCGTTTTTGTTGGGCGTGGCCACGTCGCTGTTCAAGAGCAACCGCATCAACCAGTACGTGCACGTCATGGTGGGTACCGGGATCATGGGCGGGCTGTCGACGTTTTCCAGTTTTGTGTTCGGTGCGGTGCAGATGATGGACAACCCGGTCGGGGTGCTGGTTGCCATCTGCTATTTGGTGACCAGCCTGGTCATCGGCTTTGCGGCCGTGGAAGCGGGGCTGTATGTGGGGGGCAAAGCCACGCCGGTGCCGGCGTCTGAGTAACGGCCTTCAAGAACAACCGATCGCGAGCAAAGCTGGGTAGGAGGGCGCTTGCTCGCGATCTTTTGATCTTGCGTATTAGCCCAACGAGTTGCGCTTGCCGAAGAACATTTCGGTGATCAGGTCGTTGTTGATCTGGTCGCCCTGCAGGGTACGCACCAGCAGTTCGCTGCCCAGCAATGGCAGGGACAGCACCAGGGTCGGGTTGACGCGCTTGACCTTGGGCATGTTGCGCGTTTCGTTGACCAGCGCGATGGTTTGGGTGTCTTCACCCTCGACTTCCTTGGCCGCCAGTACGATGAAGACGTTTTCGGCGTCGCTCTCGCTCAGGGCCACAATGTATTTGGCATCGGCTGCGCCGGCCAGCTTGAGGGTCGCGGCCGAGGAGGGGTCACCTTCGATAAGGTCGGCCTTTTCGGGCAAGTCGTGCGGGCTGTTCGGTGCACACACGACAGTGACATGCTCACCACGGTCGGTCAGGCCCTTGTACACGTTTTGGGCCATTGAGCCGGTGCCCACGAGGATGTAGTGATTTTTACGCGCCATGTGAGTAATCCTGCCTTTAACAATGCGTTGGATGTTGTTGCTGATCAGCGGGCCAGCAATGGAGGCCACGGAAATCGCGAAGATCGTGATGCCCAGAATGATCACCGTCAGGGTGAAAAAGCGGGCGTCGGTGGTATGCGGGATGATGTCGCCAAAGCCGACCGTCGACATGACCACAATGGCGAAGTAGAACGCTGACGGCAGGTCGGTGACCGGCGGTGCGAACTGCTCGCCCATGTAAAGCGTGCCCAGCGTGCTGTACACAATCAGCGAGGCAATGCTGACCACGGCAAAGAAACTGCCGCTGGCAAGGCTGTAGTGATCGAAATGGCGCCAGTAAAAGATCAGTACGGCAATGGTCGCGAGTGAGTAATACGTCACCCCCGTGGGTTTTTTCAGGATAAACAGGCTGACGCAGACGGTAGCCACCAGCAGCAGCAAGGCAAAGAACCAACTGATACGTGACTTGATCAGCAGCCCCAGTGCCATGAGCACCAGGACAAAGCCCACCACGAAGCCGGGGATCTCCAGCAAGGCCAGAAAGCCCAGGGCTTCTTTCCAGGTGTCAAAACCGCCGGATGAGGCCGATGAGTGGGTGATCCCGCGTTGCAACACGGGAACAAAGAGCAGGAAGCCATTGATGGCCACCATCAAGGCGACCCCGTAGGCAAAGGAGAGTCGCGATTTTACGGCCTGTATGAGTGTCATAAGCTCTTCGACGCCACGTTTAAAAGGGGTTGAAAGACAGGGCGGAGCGATTGCCCCGCCCCGTTCGCGGCACGGCGACCTTCAGGCCGCTCATTGACGGTGGTCGGGCATGGCATCCTTGTTGGGTACCAAAAACAACCAGGAAGCCAGTACGAACGGCATGGTCAGGCTCGGGATACCGATCGGCCCCAGCAGGGTGTTCAGCGCCCCTTGCACAAAGACCGTAAACACCACCCCGATCAAGGTGTAGATCAGCACGCGCCAGCTCGGCTTGTTAAAGGTCGAACCCAGAGCGATGGCGGTCAACACGGCGCTGAACGCATACAGCCCGTTGTTAATGCCGGCGTGATCGGCTTGCAGCAGGGTGGCGGTGAGGACCGCCAGCACCGAGCCAAAAAAGCCAAACACGGCCGCCCACAGTGAAGACACGGCCAGCCCGGCCAGGAACAGCACACTGCCGATCACGGTGCTGATCAAGAACACTTCAGAGACGCCGTAAAACGTGCTCTTGAGAAAATCGATGCCGTCAAACACGTTGCTGTTATGCGCCACCAGGTCGTGGGGCAGGTTGGGCACCGGCAAAGCATTGCCTTCCATGCCGCCAAACGAATAGCTGGCCAGCAGCAGCGTCCAGGTGACCAGGACGAAAGGGGCGGTGAGGGCCGCGACTTTCCAGGTTTTGAGAATGTCAGCGATACAGATCGTGACAATCACGGAGACCACACTGCCCAGCAGGATGCACAGCCATAGCACGGGTGAAACCTGCAGGAAGGTCGGCAAGGCCACACCCACCAGGCAACCGTTATAGCCGTATAAACCAGCCTTCCAGGAGGTCTGGTCCGGGAGTTTCATGCCAAACAGGGTGGCCGTTGCGGTGCCCAGCACGGCACCGTACGCGACGGCCGGGTTGCCTTCGGCAAAAGCCCCGACAAAGATTGCTGCAAAGAACAGCAACCCGGTCAGGGGGTTGTTCTGGAACATGACCTGAGCACAGCCGCGCAGGGTCACGTCAATAAATTGCAGCCCGGCATTGCCATTGACCCAGCGTGACCAGGTGGAGGTCACGGCGTTATCAGCATCCATCTTCGATTCTCCCGCGTAGTGGCCGGCCCCTGGGGGCACTGTCGTCGTCCATCATTGTTGAAACCCGCGTCGTCGCTGGCGAAGGCTGCGATCTCGCCGCCTCGTTCCTTGCCAGCGTCGACAGGCTTACCCTAGCGCCACAAAAATTGCGGTTGCAGTGTGACGCCCAGCACTTCTTCTCGGGCGATTTTCCAGAACTCACGGATTTGCGCTTTCACCTGGCCGCTGTCATTGCCCAGCACCTTGAAGATCAGCCCGCAGTTGTTGGGCAGTCGCGTGACGCCGCTGGCCAGGCCCGCCTTCATATCGAACAGGGCAGGTACCCGCTCGACAATCCGGTCATGGTGTTCTTTGGGGGTGAGCAACACCACGTTGCCGAATACGTCGAAGGTTTGCATCACGCCAATGGCGTCCAGGCTTTCCTTTTTCGGTTCGAGCACGTATTTCTCGACAAACAGTTCCTTGCCTTCGAGGGTCTCGGCCGAGACCCGCGAGGAGTACACATCGAAGCCAAAGCGCTCATCGACGTGGTGGTATTTGCGCCCCGACATCAGAATCTCGCAATAAATCGCCGTCGCCGTCGGGTGGATCTTGATTTGCGTGTCGGTGATAAACCGCGCATTGCGATGAGGGATCAGCGGGTCTGGCATAAACTCCAGGTAGCCGTTCTCTTCGATACGAAAATGCTGGATTTGCGAGGCGTAGTTGGCATTCATCGAATGCACTTTGGTGGCCGACTGGGTGGTGACGTGCCCGCAGGCACCCACGCCCACGTTCACGTCCGTGGCCAGCCGGTCGCCCTGCAACACGCAACCCGACGTCGAAATCATGGTGACGCACGGCAGCTGGGGCATTTCCTCGTCCCAGTACAACGCCCGCTGCACCAGGGACGGCACGCGCCGCTCCATGTCAGCCAGAATGCTGCGCGTGCCGCGATTTTCGAACCCCAGGCGCAAGTAACCACTTTTGCCCGCCGAGCCGCTGGCCATTTGCGGCGGCTCGTCCTGATACTCCGCCAGCTCCGGCGCGTCATTGCCTAACGAGTGAGCGCGGAGCCGTGAAGGGGTGTTCACGATCTGGCTCGGGACAGTCATGCAGTGACCTCGCTCTTGGCCGTTGCAGTCGGTTTTTGGGCGAACAGGAACATGTGCTCAATCATGTCCACCAGCGCTTCAATGCCGTGGCCGGTCTTGCAGTTGGTGAGGATATAAGGGCGGTTGCCGCGCACCACTTTGGTGTCGCTTTCCATCACATCCAGGCTGGCACCGACGTACGGGGCCAGGTCGATTTTGTTGATGATCAGAATATCGGCCTGTACCAGCCCCGGGCCATTTTTGCGCGGGATTTTCTCGCCTTCGGCCACGTCGATCACGTAGATATAAAAGTCGGCCAGGGCCGGGCTGAAGGTCAAGGTCAGGTTGTCGCCGCCGCTCTCGATCATGATCAGGTCGCTGTCGGGGAACTTCTCTTCCATTTCCTCTACGGCGGCGATGTTCATGCTCGGGTCTTCACGCACGGCCGTGTGCGGGCAGGCTCCGGTTTCAACGCCCAAAATCTTGTCTTCGTCGAGGATGCCCTTGAGGGTCCGCTTGACCTGTTTGGCGTCTTCGGTGGTCACGATGTCGTTGGTGATAATCAGCGGCTTGTAGCCACGGTTGATCAGGATCGGGGTGATCACTTCGATGATGGCGGTTTTGCCTGAACCGACCGGGCCGCCAATACCAATACGCGTAATCTTTTTCACAAGCATGCTCCTGATGCAATAAAACAAGTTGAGGCGGCGTGGGCACACGGGCCCACGCCGATAAACGCCTTCAGTTCATAAACAGCCGCACGTGCGCCTTGACGTGGACGGCGGCGAGCACATCGACAATGGGTACATACGAGGCCATTTGGTCGATGTCACCGATTTCAGCGATGTCGCAGAAGCTTTCAATATCGTGGTTGAGCTCGAACAGAATGTGCTGGGTGTCCAGGTGGGTGACGCGCATCAGGCGCATGGCGGCGCTGAGGATGGTCATGGCCACGCCGTACTGGTGCATTACCACCACTTCGCGGGCCCCGATGCCTTGTGTGGACATCACCACCGCCTGGGTCACCGGGTAGGTGCCCGCGGCGTTGCCGGCTTTGATCTGCTCAAGCCACCAGCGCACCAGCGGGGTCTCGACCACATGAATCGACATTTCCGCCAGTTTTTTGCCCATGCGGGTGGCCATCAGACGGCTTTCTTCGTTGAGCTTGCGGTTATGCACCGCCCAGTCCGCCCGCAGGATGCCTTCACGGTCTTGCGCCACGGCGGCCCGGTGCGCCGCGACGACGCCCATGCCGTCGCAACTGGCGGCCTGCTTGAGGGCGGTCAGGACAAAGCCTTTAAGGGTGGCCACATCGTGCACGATGCCGGTTTGAATCGCGGATTCAATACCGTTGGAGAACGTGAATGCGCCCACCGGCAAGACTGAGTCGCCGAACTGCATGATGCGGATGAGATCTGCTGCCTTCATGGTCACGCCTTTTGCTGGACTTAGTGTTTGTGGTCGTGGTAGGTAAGCCCATTGTCGTGGCTGTGACGCTGGCTATCACCGTGAGTGTGCTGGCCATGAATCTTCAGCGCGTCCAGCTTGTCCTGGGGGCTGTCGACGTGAACGTGGGTGCCGGTTTCTTCCGCGCCGCCAAACAGCAAGCGGGCTTCGGAGGTGGTGAGGTGCGGCAGGATTTCGGCACCGCCGATAAAGGCGTAGGGCAGGTGCTCAAACCCGTGGGTGCGCATCACCGAGTCCATCATGCGGGTTTCAACGGTCAGCGGGATGTACACCTCGTTATGCTTGGTGACGGCTTTCCAGTGCTGGTTACCCAGGGCATGGCCCAGTTCAAAGCTGGTTTTGATCAGCACGTCCAGCGGCTGTTGCTTGAGTTCCTTGAGGTCGATGACCATCACATCGCGCAGGTTCAGTTGCACCATCACGGCGGTGTTATTGGCTTCGTCCCACATCAGCACGTCGCCGTCCGCCAGCACGACGTTGCGCTCCAGGGAAATACCCAGGTCAAGGCCGCCGAGGCTGGTGCGTCGGCAACGGCTTTTTTGGGCTTCGCGCTGGTCCAGTACCAACAGGTCGACGTTGGCCCCTTCAAGCTTTTGTTTCCAGGCCTCGTCTTTTTTGGCGTTGCCCAGAATGTGTTCAATCAAAATCACGTTAACAACTCCTTCCCTGAATCAGTCATCGGGTACGGCTGGCAGGGCGTTCACACCCGGCCAGCGTCCCGTTCAGGCCTTAGCCAAAGAAATAACGCTGGTTCATGCTGGCCACATCAATCGGCTTGCAGGTGGCGTGCACGCCGTCGACCTTCACCGAGAAGGTTTCCGGGTCGACTTCGATCTTCGGCATCTGGTCATTGCGCACCAGGTCTTTCTTGGAGATGGTGCGGCAGTTGCGCACCGCCATGACCTGACGCTCCAGGCCGGCTTTTTCCTTCACGCCATCTTCCAGCGCCGCTTGCGAGACAAACGTAACGCACGTGTCTTGCATGGTTTTGCCGAAGGCCCCGAACATCGGACGGTAGTAAACCGGCTGCGGGGTTGGCAGGGAGGCGTTAGGGTCACCCATGGCGGCCCAGTTGATCATGCCGCCCTTGATCACCAGCTTGGGCTTGGCCCCGAAGAAACGCGGGTCCCACAACACCAGGTCGGCCATCTTGCCGACTTCGACCGAGCCCAGCACATGGCTGACGCCTTGAGCGATAGCCGGGTTAAGGGTGATCTTGGCCACGTAGCGCAGCACGCGGAAGTTGTCGTTGTCGGCGCTGTCTTCCGGCAACTTGCCACGGGAGGCTTTCATGGCGTGGGCGGTTTGCATCACGCGCAACCAGTTTTCGCCCACACGGCCCATGGCTTGGGAGTCACTGGAGAACATGGAAATCACGCCCATGTCCTGCAGCACGTTTTCGGCGGCAATGGTCTCGGGCCGCACGCGGCTCTCGGCAAAGGACACGTCGGCCGGCACGTTCGGGTTGAGGTTGTGACAGACCATGATCATGTCGAACAACTCGGCCTGGCTGTTGATGCCGTAGGGCAGGGTCGGGTTGGTCGAGCTGGGCAGCACGTTGGGCTGGCTGGCCACTTTGATGATGTCCGGGGCGTGACCGCCGCCTGCACCTTCGGTGTGGAAGGTGTGGATGGTGCGGCCTTCAAAGGCATCGATGGTGTCTTCGACGTAGCCGCCTTCGTTCAAGCTGTCGGTGTGTACCGAGACCTGAACGTCCATTTCGTCTGCGATGCGCAGCGAATGGCGCAGGGCGTTGGACGTTGCGCCCCAGTCTTCGTGAACCTTAAGCCCGGCCACACCGGCAATGATCTGTTCGACCAGTGGGTCACGGCCAAAGGAGTTGCCCTTGCCCAGCAGGCCCACGTTGATCGGCAGGCCTTCGAGGGAACGCAGCATGGCGCGGATGTTCCACGGACCCGGCGTCACGGTGGTGCCGTTGGTGCCGTCGGTTGGGCCAATGCCGCCGCCGAAGAAGGTGGTGATGCCGTTGGACAGGCCGTGATACGCCTGCTGTGGCGAGATCAGGTGGATGTGGCTGTCGATGCCGGCGGCGGTCAGGATCAAGTGCTCGCCCGAGATGGCGTCAGTGCTCACCCCCACGACCATGTTGTTGGTCACGCCGGACATGACGTCCGGGTTGCCGCTTTTGCCGATACCGCAGATTTTGCCGTCGCGAATGCCGACGTCTGCTTTGATCACGCCCTGGATCGGGTCGATGATGGTGACGTTGGTGATCACCAGGTCCAGCACGCCGTTGTCACGGGTCAGGTGGTTGTTGGCACCCATGCCGTCACGCAGGGATTTACCGCCGCCGTAGACGGACTCTTCGCCGTAACCGCGCAGGTCCTTTTCAATTTCAACGAACAGGTTGGTGTCGCCCAGGCGGATCTTGTCGCCAGTGGTCGGGCCGAACAGGCCTGCGTATTCTTTGCGTGAAATGGTTGGCATCGGTGGCTCCTTTTCTAATGCCGCACCGGCGTCGTCGATTCAACGGCGCGTGTGCACAGCTGCAAATGGGTTACTTGCCTGATGGCGTGGACGACTTGAAACCAAGGTCTGCGGCGCGCTGGATGGCCTGCAGTTTCTCGGGGCGCTCATGGGCGCTGACCGTGCGGTCCGGTGCCCAGCCATCCACCAGGTTGTTGAAGCCATACACGGTTTGTTTGCCGCCGTAGGGAATCAACGGCACTTCAATCTCATCGCCCGGTTCAAACCGGATCGCCGTGGTGGCGGTGATGTTCAGGCGCTTGCCGAACGCTGCCGCGCGGTCAAATTCCAGGGCGCGGTTGGCTTCAAAGAAGTGGAAGTGCGAGCCCACTTGAATAGGGCGGTCGCCGGTATTGCGCACCTTGACCTTGGTGACCTCACGGTCTTCGTTGAACGTGATGGGGCTGCTGGCATAAATACAGCCGCCCAGCGGCACGTCGGCTTCTTTGTTGCCGGAGACCACGCCACCCGGGTTTTTGGCATGGGGGATATGGTGATCGGGGTGGGTGTCCTGATGCGGTGACGCGGCTGCGGGAGCGGTAGTTTTCTTGGTGCTCATGACAGGTATCTCCAACGGATCTGTTTGGGCGTGTACCGATTCGGGAAAGCGCCGTTACTTGATGGGGTCGTGAACTGTCACCAGGCGGCTGCCGTCGGTGAAAATCGCTTCAACCTGCACGTTGGGAATCAAGTCGCTGACGCCTTCCATGACATCATCCTTGGTCAGCACCTTGCTCGCTTCAGCCATCACATCTTCAACGGTCTTGCCGTCCCGTGCACCTTCCAGGGCGGTCACGGTGATGATGGAAACAGCCTCCGGGTAGTTCAACTTCAAGCCGCGAGCCTTACGTCGGAGCGCCACGTCCGACAAGGTGTAAATCATCAGTTTGTCGATTTCTCTCGGGGTGAGCTGCATAAGCCCTCCTAGCTACAGTACGGTGGACATTTGGGGGTGAAGTGCCGATCAGGCGGTCAAACGGGTGGGTGACCCTGGCTGTACTGCGCGCGCGCAAGCCCGGCGAAAGCAAATCGCAGGCGATGGTTTACACATGGAGCAAGGGTGGCGGTGCGGGTGTGTGCAGGGGTCATAAGGCTCAACCGTTCAAATCCATTAAGACGGGCGCGCTGAGAGCCTAGACTATATTTGGCAGGAGGTGGGGCAATGCCCGCTGCGCTTGAATAGGTGATTGACAACGCTTTCTCGGTTTGATTTTTTTATTTTTCATATACAAAACAATCAGTTAGGGCTTTTCGTCTTTCTTTAAACGTCGGGTTTCAGAGTTTTTCAGATGTTTTTTTGAAGGTATTATTTTCAATATTAGTGATATGGATCTCTTAATGGTGTAAGAAATTTCTTTGTCTGAATGGTCGTTCCTCACTGTTTCTCTGAAGAAATGTGCTTAACAAACAAATGCTTATGGCGGTTATAGAGTGCGGTATGGAGCTGGTCATTCATCTCGGTGAGCTGGCCGAGCATTTCGAGGCTGAGCCAGACGTAAGCGTAAAAGGGCGTCTGAAACTGCTTACTGTCAATACTGCTAACCACCAGCGTTTTGAGGGTGTGGGTTTTGCTGCGCAGTTCGCCGCTGATTTTGTTGTCCGGGATGCCCAGGCACAGCTTGTTCTGTAGCGAGGTCAAGGCTTGGGAAATCAAACCGTGCAGGTCGCTCAAGGCGGGCTCGTTTTTGATTTGCCGGTGGTTGTCCGGCGACGACCAGTAAGCATTGATCATCAGGCCCATGGTGGCGAGCAGGTTGCGGTGCTGGGTCTGCAAGGCCTCAAACACCTCTTTGTCCAGATGGCTCTCATGGCTGGCCGGCACCATGAGCGTGCGCAACTTGAGCACGGCGTCGAGCTCTTTTTTCAACTGTTCATCGAGGTTGGGCCTTTCCAGCGTTTGCGGCGAGAAATACGCCTGATACAACTCGTTGATCTGACCCAGGCTCTCGCTGAACTTGATTCGCAAGTCGGTGTAGGCGCGTTGCGGGTAAAGGCTGGAGAACAGCATGGCCAGCAGCGAGCCCGCCAGCACATAAAAGCTGCGGGTGATCGCCGAGCCCATGTCATTGGGCGGGGCGCAACTGACCACGGCCAGCGTGACGCCGATCAGCAGGGCCATGTAGGGGCGCTTGCCGAGGGTCAGGTAACCGGCGACGAACATCATAAAGGCGCACCACAACAGCATCGCTGTAAACGACCAGGTTTCCAGGTACAGCGCCACCAGGCCCGACAGCGCACCCAGCACCGTGCCAGCGGTACGCTGCAAGGCCCGGGGCAGCACGGTGCCCCAATAAGGCTGCGGGCCCAAAATGATCAGCAGGGTGATCAGGGCGTAAGTGGCGTTGACGAGGTTGAAGTAACGAATGGCGATAAACGTCAGCAAAAACGCCAGGCTGATGCGCGAGGCGTGAATCCAGCGGCTGTACTGGCAGGTCAACTTTTCCAGTGTCGTGATTTTCTTGCCCAACTGCATAAAGCCCCCAATAGCCGTCATGGAATCGGGTGGCAGCTTAGTTCAGGGTTGGGCAGAGCACTCTGCGATCGTTAAAAGGGATCACTGCGAAGGGGTCAAGAGCCGGGAAAACCGGGGCACATAAAAAAGGCCATTACCTTCATGGGGATCGGGTAATGGCCAAAAATCTCAACCAAAGAGAGCGTCAGGTATCAGCCTGACGGGCGGGAATGTACCAAAGCCTTAGTTGGTTAGCTAGCTAAGCAAATGCGAAGCTGTGTTACGTGATGCGCAATAATGGTGCATGGCCGCAGGTCGGGTTCATATGTGGGGCAGCCCCGTCGGTTGCTACGCAGCAAGATTTGTTATGCTCGCCACCTTGACCGCAGCGCCCCTATAGGCGTGTCCAGTTCCCCTTGAGCGTATTTATGCCTGCCGATCTGCAACCCACTCCCGTGCGTTTCTCGCGCTCTGACTACCGGACCCTCGGGCTGGCGGCCCTGGGCGGGGCGCTTGAAATCTATGATTTCATCATTTTTGTGTTCTTTGCCCTGACCCTCAGCCAGCTTTTTTTTCCGCCGGACATGCCCGAGTGGCTGCGTTTGCTGCAAAGCTTCGGGATCTTCGTTACGGGTTATCTGGCGCGCCCGCTGGGCGGCATTCTGATGGCGCATTTTGCCGACCATCTGGGACGCAAACGGGTGTTCAGCTTGAGCATTCTGATGATGGCGTTGCCGTGCCTGCTGATCGGGATCATGCCCACCTACGCTGACATCGGCTACTTCGCCCCCTTGATTTTGCTAGCCTTGCGCATTCTTCAGGGCGCGGCGGTGGGCGGCGAAGTGCCCAGTGCCTGGGTGTTTGTGGCCGAACACGCCCCCGCAGGGCGGCGCGGGTTCGCTTTGGGCTTCCTGCAGGCCGGGCTGACGTTTGGCTACCTGATCGGGGCCCTGACCGCGTCGTTGCTGGCACAGCTGTTTACCCCCGCCGAAATACTCGACTACGCGTGGCGCTACCCGTTCTTGCTGGGGGGCATCTTTGGCGTAATCGGCGTGTGGTTGCGCCGCTGGCTGAGCGAAACCCCCGTGTTTCTGGCCTTGCGCGAGCAACGTGAAGGGCGGGCAGAGTTCCCGCTGCGTACCGTGTTGCGTGACCACCGTCGGGCATTGCTGCCTGCCGCGCTGCTGACTTGCGTGTTGACCAGTGCCGTGGTGGTGTTTGTGGTCATTACCCCGACCGTGATGCAGCAGCGTTTCGGCATGACTGCCAGCCACACGTTTGCCCTTAGCAGCCTGGGTATCGTGTTCTTGAATATCGGTTGCGTGCTGGCCGGGTTGATGGTCGACCGCATTGGCGTTTGGCGCAGCATCGTGCTGTACAGCCTGTTGCTGCCACTGGGCATTGGCCTGCTGTATGCCAGCCTGGTGGGGCAGTGGGCCATGCCGGGGTTGGCGTATGCCTTTGCCGGGTTGACCTGCGGCATTGTGGGCGTGGTGCCGTCGGTGATGGTGGGGCTTTTTCCTGCGCCCATTCGTGTGTCAGGCATTTCCTTCACCTACAATATTGCGTATGCCTTGTGGGCAAGTACTACGCCGCTGATGCTGATTGCGCTGATGCCGCAGAGCCCGTGGGTGTGCGTGATTTTCAGCGCGGTGATGGGCCTGGTCGGCGTGTTCACCGCACGGGCTTACGGTTTTGCCCAGGGCCGACAGGTGGAGCGGCGGCTGTTGGCGGAGGTTGAACGCGGATAACGCACGGCAATGATTGCAGGCATGAATAAGACCCATTATTATTCGCGCCCCACCTTCATAGCCCAGTGCCATGACCCACAAAACGCCCCGTCGCCCGGGCTTTTTTGACTATTACGAAGAGTTGATTGGCACTTGGACCCGCCGCCTGCGCAATCGTCAGCAGGCGCAGGACCTGACCCATGACACCTTTGTCCGCGTGCTCGAGTCCAAATCGGAGGCGGTCGAGCAACCGCGTGCATATTTGCATCAGATGGCGCGCAACATCGCCATCGATGGCTTTCGCAGAGAAGAACTACGTGACGCCAAGGAGAAGGCCGGTGTTCCACCAAGTTCGTCCGAAACGGGCGATCCGGAGCAGTACATGCGCGCTATCGAGCTGGCGGAATCAGTCGAAAGGGCTCTGCAGGAGCTGCCATTGAATTGCAGAAAGGTCTTTGTGTGGCAGAAACTCGAAGGACTGAGTCAGGCCGAAATTGCTGAGCGCCTGGGGCTATCAAAGAACATGGTGGAAAAATACATGATTCGCACCCTGCGTCATCTGCGTGAACGGGTGGAGGCACCGTGATGACATCGGTTCGCTCGCAACCAAAGAAGGTGTGGCGTTGTGCCTGCGCGCCTGCACCAGTAAGGATTGCATGATGGATACGCGTGAGTGTTCGTGTGGCAGCGCCACTGTTCGGGAGGCTGCCGCTGCCTGGTTTGCGCGGGTGCAGGATCAGCCCCTGAATGAGGCCGAGCAGGCTGAATTTGACGCCTGGCGTGCCCGGCATGCCAGCCATGAAGCGGAATACCAGTGGCTGGCGGGCTTGTGGTCGGCGGCTGACTTGTTGCCCGAAGCCCGCTTGCAGGCGTTGTGCGAGGTGCCGATGCCCCGGCTCAGCCGTCGTTCGCTGGTGGGGTTCGGGCTGGCGGCCGGGGTGCTGGCCGTGGCGGTCGGGGCGGGTGTCTGGACCCAGTTGCAGCCGTCTTTGCAGTTTAGCGAGGCGTACGCCACCGCGCCGGGTGAGCGGCGCACCGTCACCTTGCCCGACGGTTCCGTGATAGAGCTCAACAGCCACACTCGGCTACAGGTGCACTTTGAGAACCAGCAGCGTGCCGTCGACCTTGAACAGGGGCAGGCGATGTTCAGCGTCACCCGCGACCCCGCCCGGCCCTTTGTGGTGCAGGCGGGCCCCGGCCGGGTAACGGTCACCGGCACCCGCTTTGATGTGCGCCACGACAGCGAGGAGGCGAGGGTGGTTGTGGAGTCGGGCACCGTGCGGGTTCAAGGCACTGACCCGCTGGAGGCGGTCGAACTCATCACCGGGCTGGGTACCCGGGTCAATGCCCAAGGGCGGGTAGCGGCGGCGCAGCCGGTCAATGTCAGCGCGCTGATGGCGTGGCGCAACGGTCAGTTGGTGTTCGATAACGCCAGCCTTAGCGAAGTGGCCAAGGAAGTCTCGCGTTACCGTGAACAGCCGTTGGTGGTGAACGCTACGGCGGTGGCCCAATTGCGTCTTTCCAGCGTGTTTAAAACCGATGACACCGACGCGTTGATTCAGGCGTTGCCGCGCATCCTTCCGGTGGCGATTCAAACCCGTGCAGACGGCTCCCAGGAAATAATTTCACGTTAGATTCAGGTTTTTTTCGAGTTCTTCGTCTTCTTGATCAACTGCAACTGGTTTGCATTAACAGTCGCACTCAACTGCGATCAATGGGGCAAGACTCGACGTGAACAATAACAAGCTGTGTGGGCGACTATCTTCGTTTAAAACCCCTGGGGGCACTCCAGTTGCCATGGCGCGGGGCCGCTGGTTACCGATGGCCCTGGCCCTGGCAGTCAGTGCTGCAATGCCGAGTGCTTTTGCGGGCGAGGCCACGTCGAGCGCGATTCATATTCAGGCCCAACCCCTGGGGGCCGCATTGAGCCAGTTGGCGCAACAGACCTCACTGCAACTGTTCTTCAACCCGCAACTGGTGGCCGGCAAGCAAGCCCCGGCCGTTAATGGTCAGGTGTCGGCTGAACAGGCTTTGCGCCAGTTGTTGCAGGGCAGCGGCTTGAGCTATGAACTGAATGGCGATGCCGTGACCCTGTTGGCCGCTCCGGTAGCGGGCACCTCGAGCAGTTCCGGGCCGCTGGAATTGGGCCCGGTGGACGTCAAGGTGGTCGGCAACTGGCTGGGTGATGCCAATGAAGCGGTGGTGCAGAACCACCCTGGTGCCCGCACAGTGGTGCGCCGCGAGGCGATGGTCGAGAAAGGCGCGATGAATGTCGCTGACGTCCTCAAGACCATTCCCGGTGTGCAGGTGCAAGAGTCCAACGGCACCGGTGGCAGTGATATTTCCCTGAACGTGGGCGTGCGCGGCCTGACGTCGCGCCTGTCGCCGCGTTCGACGGTATTGATTGACGGTGTTCCGGCGGCCTTCGCGCCGTATGGCCAGCCGCAACTGTCGATGGCTCCGATCTCATCGGGCAACCTGGACAGTATTGACGTTGTCCGCGGTGCGGGGTCGGTTCGGTATGGCCCGCAAAACGTCGGTGGGGTGATCAACTTTGTGACCCGCGCCATCCCCGAGACATTCCAGGGCGAAGTGGGCAGCACCCTTGAAACGTCCGAGCGCGGCGGCTGGAAGCACATGGAGTCAGCTTTCCTGGGCGGCACGGCCGACAATGGCATCGGCGCGGCGCTGTTGTATTCCGGGGTCAAGGGCAATGGCTACCGCACCAACAACAATAACAACGACATCGATGACGTGTTGCTCAAGACTCACTGGGCACCTACCGATCAGGACGATTTCAGCCTTAATTTCCACTACTACGATGCCACGGCCGACATGCCCGGCGGCCTGACACAAAAGCAATTTGATGCCGACCCGTATCAGTCGGTGCGTGACTACGACAACTTCACGGGCCGACGCAAGGACGTGTCTTTCAAGTACCTGCGCCAGATCAGCGACCAAACCCAGTTTGAAGTCCTGACGTACTACACCGACAGTTTCCGTGGCAGTCATATCGCCGCCCGTAACCTGCAAACCTTGGCGGCTTACCCGCGCAGCTACCACACCTTCGGCATCGAACCGCGGGTGTCCCATGTGTTTACGCTGGGGCCGGTCACGCAGGAAGTGGGCGTGGGTTATCGCTACCTCAAAGAGGCTATGCAGGAAGAGGCCAGCCAACTGCAACTGGTCAATAACGTGCCCGTACCACGGCCTGGCGCAGACGGCCATGTGTATCAACGACGCACGGGCGGCTCCGAAGCCAATGCGTTCTATATTGATGACAAAATTGATGTCGGCAACTGGACGGTCACCCCGGGCATCCGTTTTGAGCGGATCAGCACGCACTGGCAAGACCACGCGGTACTGGATAACAAGGGCGTGCCGGTTCAGGCGAAGAACCGCAACATTGACAGCAACGAGGCATTGCCAGCGCTGAGCGTGATGTACCACGTGTCGGAAGACTGGAAACTGTTTGCCAACTACGAAACCTCGTTTGGCAGCCTGCAGTACTTCCAATTGGGTCAGGGTGGCCAGGGCGACGAGGCCGCGGCCGGACTGAAACCGGAAAAAGCCAAGACGTATGAGCTGGGCACGCGGTTTGACAATGGTGTGTGGGGCGGTGAAGTGACGCTGTTCTACATCGACTTTGCCGATGAGTTGCAGTACGTCAGTAACGATGTGGGCTGGACCAACCTGGGGGCGACCAAGCACGTGGGGATCGAGACGTCCGCCCACTACGACCTGTCGAACCTCGATGCGCGCCTGGACGGGTTGTCGGTCAATGCCGCCTTCACCTACACCAAGGCCACCGCGGAAGGCGATATCGTCAACTTCAAAGGCCGTGATTTGCCGCTGTATTCACGTCAGGTTGTGAACCTTGGGGCGCGCTACGTGGTGAACCGCTGGACATACAACCTCGACATGTTCGCCCAATCCCAGCAACGGGCACCGGGCACCGGCGGTGTGTATATCACCGACCCGACACCGGACGGTCAGTACGGTGACATCCCGGGGTATGCCACCTGGAGCACCCGTGTGGGGTATGACTTCGGGCCAGAAGCCTCGAACCTGAAAGTGGGTGCGGGCATCAAGAACCTGTTCAATCAGTCGTACTACACGCGTTCCAGCGACAACAACGCGGGCCTTTACCTGGGCGAACCGCGCACGTTCTTTGTACAGGCGAGTGTAGGCTTCTGACGCGCGAATAAACATCAACAGCCAGCGTAGGAGCGAGCTTGCTCGCGATCTGTTGATCTTTAAACGCGCAATGACAGCCGCGCTGTCGTTCAGTAATCCTATGCATTGCTGCGGTCACGGCGATTTAAGGTTCCGGCCTTACGCCGTGCCACTTTGAAAAGCTGTATAGACCGGGCATAGGGTTGACGGGGGCCCTTGGATCAAAAGCCAGATCAACAGATCACGAGCAAGCTCGTTCCTACAGGTCTTGCTGCGTTCGGCCAGCGTGGTTTAAGGGGGCCCTTGGATCAAAAGTCAGATCAACAGATCGCGAGCAAGCTCGCACCTATGGTGCGGTGAAGTGGGCTGATGTTTCGCCTACGGGTCAGACTTTTAAGATCCGCCCGCTGATGGCTACGGCCACCAGCAGGGCGGCGATCAGCAGAAATGCACTGCCCAGGCTGCTGGCATGGGCGATGAAGCCGATCGCCGCCGGGCCGGCCAATATGCCGGCATAGCCCAGCGTCGTAATGGCCGGCACGGCGATGTTTTCGGGCATGACCGTTTGCTTGCCCACGGCGGTGTACAGCACCGGCACTATGTTTGAACACCCTACGCCCACCAGGGCATAACCCAGCAAGGCCATTTCCCAACCCGGCGCCAGTGTGGCCAGGGCGATGCCGCCCGCCGCGAACAGCCCGCCCAGCACAATCACCGTGCGTGCGCCCAAACGGCTGACAATCACGTCTCCCAGCAAACGCCCAACGGTCATGGTCATGGCGAAGGCGGCATAGCCGAGCCCTGCATAGGCGTCTTCGATGTGTTTTTCCGTGGTCAGGAAGACGGCGCTCCAGTCGAGCATCGCGCCTTCGGCCAGGAATACCGTGAAGCACAGTAAACCGATAAACAACACCACGCCGTGGGGCACGGCAAAGGCCGGGCCGGTGCTTTCGCTGCCGTAAGGCAGTAAGTGCGGTGCGGCTTTAAGCAAAGCGGCAAGGATCACTACCACCACCGCCACAATGGCCCATAACGGCGACAGCCCCAACGCGAGCAGGGCGCTGACACCGGCGGCTCCGACAATGCCGCCCACACTGAACAGCCCATGAAAACCCGACATCATGGTGCGCCCGCTGGCGCGCTCCACAATAACCGCTTGCAGGTTCACCGTAGAGTCGACGACGCCCAGCCCGGCCCCGAACACGAACAGGGTAGCAACCAGTAGCGGGATGGAGCTGACGGTCGCCAGCAGCGGCAAGGTCAGGCAAATCAGCAGCGTGCCGCCCGTCAATACCCGACGGCAGCCGTAACGGGTGGCCAGTAACCCGGCAGCGGGCATCGCCAGTATCGAGCCTGCCCCCAGACACAACAGCAACAGCCCCAGTGTGGCTTCATCGAGCCCGGCCCGGGCTTTGGCGTAAGGCACCAGCGGGGCCCAGGCGGCGAGCCCCAAACCAGCGATAAAAAAGGCAACACGGGTCGACATTTGTTCAAGGCGCCCGGGGGCAGAGGGCGTGCGTGAGGTGAGGGCGGTCATGGGCATCCTTGGCGGGCGGGTCTGTGACGCAGCTCAATATCCTGACATATATGCGTCGTTTGTCGCGAGGAGGCTGGCACAGATCGTGGCTCGAGTGGTTGAATAATGCCCCCTGCAAGATCAACTGCCTCAGGTGCGTTCCCGATGACGACTCCCACCCAACCCGCTGTGCAATTGCTTAATCCCCAAGGGTTGTATGACCCGTCGGGCAACGGCTATTCCCATGTCGCCCGTTTGGCTCCCGGTGTGCGTCTGGTGTACACCGCCGGCCAAGGGGGCGAGAACGCTGACAGTGACCTGTCGCCGGACTTTGCCGAGCAGGTGCGCCAGGCGTTTGCCAACCTGCAGATCGCCCTGGCGGCGGCCGATGCGCAGATCAAGGACGTGGCCAAGATCACCGTGCTGATTGTGGATCATAATCAGGAGCGGCTGCATATTCTGGGTGCTGAAGTGGCGCGGGTCTGGGGTGCGTTGCCCGCGCCGGCGTGCACCCTGATTCCTGTGCCCCGCCTGGCGCTGGACGCCATGCTGTTTGAAGTGGAAGCCGTGGCGGCTGTCGCGCTGTGACGGGGCCGTGCCAGGTTAACTGCTGCAGGTGATGGTTCAGACCTGTAGCAGACGCTCGCGCAGCTTGCCGATTTCGTCGCGCATTTGCGCGGCGGCCTCGAACTCCAGGTCGCGGGCCAGGGCGTACATTTTTTCTTCCAGTTGACGAATGCGTTTGCTGATTTCGCTCGGTGAGCGCAGCTCGTTTTCGTACTTGGCGTTTTCTTCTGCGGCCTTGGCCATGCCTTTGCGTTTCTTGCTGCGCGAGCCTGGCACTACCGCGCCTTCCATAATGTCGGCAACGTCCTTGAACACACCTTTGGGGGTGATGCCGTTGGCGGCGTTGAAGGCGATTTGTTTTTCCCGACGGCGTTCAGTTTCGCCAATCGCTCGCTCCATCGAGCCTGTGATGCGGTCGGCATACAGAATGGCCCGGCCATTGAGGTTACGGGCCGCCCGGCCGATGGTCTGGATCAGCGAACGTTCCGAGCGCAGGAAGCCTTCCTTGTCGGCGTCGAGAATGGCCACCAGCGACACCTCAGGCATGTCCAGGCCTTCGCGCAGCAAGTTGATGCCCACCAGCACATCGAATACGCCCAGGCGCAGGTCGCGGATGATCTCGACCCGCTCCACGGTGTCGATGTCCGAGTGCAGGTAGCGCACCCGCACGCCGTGGTCAGCCAGGTAGTCGGTCAAATCTTCGGACATGCGTTTGGTCAGCGTCGTCACCAGCACACGCTCTTCCAGCGCGACCCGCTTGGCAATTTCCGACAGTAAATCGTCCACCTGGGTCAGCGCCGGGCGGATTTCGATTTGCGGGTCCACCAGGCCCGTGGGGCGTACCACTTGTTCAACCACTCGGCCGGCGTGTTCGGCTTCGTAGTTGCCCGGCGTAGCGGACACAAAAATGGTTTGCGGGCTGATGCGCTCCCACTCATCAAAGCGCATGGGCCGGTTGTCCAGTGCCGAGGGTAGACGGAAACCGTACTCCACCAGGGTTTCCTTGCGCGAACGGTCGCCTTTATACATCGCGCCCACTTGCGGCACGCTAACGTGAGATTCGTCGATCACCAACAGCGCGTCGGCCGGCAGGTAGTCGAACAGGGTGGGCGGCGGTGCGCCCGACTCACGGCCCGAGAGGTAACGCGAGTAGTTTTCGATGCCATTGCAGTAGCCCAGCTCCATGATCATTTCCAGATCGAAACGGGTGCGCTGCTCCAGGCGCTGGGCCTCCACCAGTTTGTTGTGCGTGCGCAGGTAGTCGAGGCGCTCTTTGAGTTCGGCCTTGATGCCTTCAACCGCGTCGAGCAGGGTTTCACGCGGCGTTACATAGTGGCTTTTTGGGTAGAAGGTAAAGCGCGGCATTTTGCGGATCACTTCGCCGGTCAGCGGGTCGAAGGCGCTGATGCTTTCCACTTCGTCATCGAACAGCTCAATGCGGATCGCTTCCAGGTCCGATTCGGCCGGGTAGATGTCGATCACGTCACCGCGCACGCGGAACGTGGCGCGGGCAAAATCCATATCATTGCGGGTGTATTGCAGGTCGGCCAGGCGGCGCAGCAGTTCGCGCTGGTCGAGCTTATCGCCGCGATCCACGTGCAGCACCATCTTCAGGTACGTTTCCGGGCTGCCCAGGCCATAGATACACGACACGGTGGTGACGATGATGGCGTCCTTGCGCTCCAGCAGCGCTTTGGTGGCGGACAGCCGCATCTGCTCGATATGGTCGTTGATCGAAGCGTCTTTCTCGATAAAGGTATCGGAGGAGGGCACGTAGGCTTCGGGCTGGTAGTAGTCGTAGTACGAGACGAAATACTCCACGGCGTTGTTCGGAAAGAACGACTTGAATTCGCCGTACAACTGCGCCGCCAGTGTCTTGTTGGGTGCCAGCACCAGCGTAGGCCGGTTCACATGGGCGATCACGTTGGCGATGCTGAAGGTCTTGCCCGAACCTGTTACCCCGAGCAGGGTTTGGTGCGACAGGCCGGCCTCGATGCCTTCGATCATCTGGGCAATGGCTACGGGTTGATCGCCTGCGGGCTTAAAGCGGGTAACGAGTTGAAAATCGGACATAGCTGACCTCTGGGTTCGTGCCCTTATCAGCCAGAAGCTGAAGGGCACGCGAATGACTGCACACGACGCATGCCGCAGGAAAAAACAGGACACTGGTAAATATGGAGGTGATGACTGATGGTTTCAAGGTACGTGTCTGACACGGCAGAAGCAGCAGGAATTGCAATTAGACCAGTGGCCTGTAAATAAACTGAAATAGTTCGTCAAAACACCGATTCGGCTGTCGCTCGCGACACTGATCGCCTCTATACTAGCTCCCCGTTTGTGCACCGCTCTAGTGCAATCGGCTGGAGCGTTGTGACCCCTCCATTCCCCATTCAGAGCCGCCGTAATAATGAGCCTGTTCTCCGCTGTCGAAATGGCACCACGTGATCCTATCCTGGGCCTCAACGAAGCATTCAACGCCGATACTCGCACCAGCAAAGTGAACCTGGGGGTCGGGGTTTATTGCAACGAAGAGGGACGAATTCCACTCTTGCGTGCCGTTATCGAAGCCGAAACGATTCGGGTTGCCCAGCATGCTTCGCGCGGTTACTTGCCGATCGATGGCATTGCCGCTTACGACAAAGCCGTACAAACCCTGCTGTTCGGTGCCGAGTCGCCACTGTTGGCCGCTGGCCGCGTGATCACCACCCAGGCCGTGGGCGGTACCGGCGCACTGAAAATCGGTGCCGATTTCCTCAAGCAGTTGCAGCCGGGTGCCGTGGTTGCCATCAGTGACCCGAGCTGGGAAAACCACCGCGCGCTGTTTGAAGCCGCGGGTTTCCCGGTGCAGAACTACCGTTATTACGACGCGGCCAGCCACGACGTTAACCGTGCCGGCATGCTGGAAGACCTCAACGCCTTGCCTGCAGGCTCGATCGTTGTACTGCACGCGTGCTGCCACAACCCGACCGGTGTCGACCTGACCCCGGCTGACTGGCAGAACGTGCTGGACGTGGTTAAAGAGAAGAAACTGATCCCGTTCCTCGACATGGCCTACCAGGGCTTTGGCGACGGCATCGATGAAGACGCAGCCGCTGTGCGCCTGTTCGCCGGCTCGGGCCTTAACTTCTTTGTGTCCAGCTCGTTCTCCAAATCGTTCTCGCTGTACGGCGAGCGCGTGGGTGCACTGTCGATCATCACCGATTCCAAGGAAGAGAGCGCCCGCGTTCTGTCCCAGGTCAAGCGCGTGATCCGCACCAACTACTCCAACCCGCCAACCCACGGTGCAACCATTGCGGCGGCGGTGCTCAACAGCCCTGAGCTGCGTGCCATGTGGGAAGAAGAGCTGGCTGAAATGCGCCTGCGCATTCGCGGCATGCGCTTGCAGATGGTTGAGCTGTTGGCCAAAAAAGCCCCCGGTCACGACTTCAGTTTTGTGGCGCGCCAGCGGGGCATGTTCTCGTACTCCGGCTTGACCGTTGAACAAGTGGCACGCCTGCGCAGCGAATTCGGCATTTACGCGCTGGACACCGGTCGAATCTGCGTGGCTTCTTTGAACCAGAGCAACATTGAAGCGGTTACCGACGCCATTGTTCAGGTGATCTGAATAATGCACTGAGAAGTCATCGAAAGTGTTGACTTCTCTTTTTATATCAGTAAGATAGACGCCATTCCGCGATAGCTCAGTTGGTAGAGCAAATGACTGTTAATCATTGGGTCCCTGGTTCGAGTCCAGGTCGTGGAGCCAGATAAAGAAAAAGCCTGCAGCGATGCAGGCTTTTTTTTGCCTGCGATTCAGGAAATAACCGCGTTATGAGGTAGCGTGATGCTCTTTTTCTCATGCTCAAGGACGCACTACCTATGGTCACGCCTTCGTCTCAGCTCGCTCAACGCTTGAACAACCGACGTTTTGCCGTCGCCAGCAACACCCACGGGCTGTCCGGTTCAGGCACGGTGTTTCATTACCAGGTTGAGGGCGATGCCATTTCGGGCACCTATCAGGGGGGGCGGATTCGGACCGGGCAGCAGGTCGGCCGTGTCACAGGGCCCGACACCATTGAGCTGCTTTACCAGTGCCTGACCCTTGACGGGGAACTGTTGGCCGGGTGGTCGCGGGGTACGGTCGGGGTTAACGACGCCGGGCAAACAACCTTGTTCTTTGTGTGGGGGTGGTTGTCAGGGGCAACGGGCGGCGGTGAGTCCAGCTATGTCGAGGTGGCTGGCTAACGTTTGACTCCGTGCCGCGCACGCGCAGTGTGCCTATTTGGCATAGCCGGTGTGAATCCACGTCATGGCCAATTCATAGACTCGGGGCAGGGGGGTGGCGTATGTTTTGTCCATCCATCGTGAGCCTGCCAATGGCTCACTCCTTTCGTTAAAACGAACTCTTTTTATTGGCCCGTGCCAGGCGTTCTGTGAACGCTGCGCATGGGCCGACGGGACGCTGTTCGTCTGGACTTTCGAGTCAATGCCCTGGTTGGAGTCATGCGCGTGAACAAGAACTATATAGGCGGTGAGTGGGTTACCGGCGTTGATGTAAACCTGAACATCAACCCTTCGGACACGGATGACGTGATTGGCGAGTATGCCCGGGCTGATGGCGCTCAGGCGCAGTGTGCCGTCGACGCGGCGTTTGACGCGTTGCCGGCCTGGGCCGGGTACACCGCCGAGCAGCGCAGCGATGCGCTGGACCGGATTGGCACTGAGGTGCTGGCGCGCCGCGAAGAACTGGGCCGCTTGCTCGCCCGTGAAGAAGGCAAAACCCTGGCCGAGGGCATCGGTGAAGTGGTGCGGGCCGGTCGCGTGTTCAAGTTTTTTGCCGGTGAGGCGTTGCGCCTGTCGGGCGAACGCTTGCCTTCCATCCGGCCGTGTGTCGAGGTAGACGTGCGCCGCGAGCCGGAAGGGGTGATTGGCATCATTACGCCCTGGAATTTCCCGATCGCCATCCCGGCCTGGAAGATTGCCCCCGCACTCGCCTATGGCAATACCGTCGTGTTCAAACCGGCCGATCTGGTGCCGGGCAGTGCCTGGGCGCTGGCAGAGATTATTGTGCGGGCCGGAGCGCTGCCCGCCGGTGTGTTCAACCTGGTCATGGGGCCCGGCTCGAAGGTCGGTGATGTGTTTGCGCGGTCGCGCAAAGTGCGGGGCGTGACCTTTACCGGGTCGACCTTCACCGGCCGTCAGGTGGGCCTGGCCTGCATGGAAAGAGGGGCCAAGGTGCAACTGGAAATGGGCGGCAAAAACCCGCTGGTGGTGCTCGATGATGCTGATTTGCCGCAGGCCGTGGAAGTGGCTGTCTCGGGCTCGTACTTCTCGACGGGCCAGCGCTGCACCGCGTCCAGCCGGTTGATTGTGCAGGACGGCATCCATGACCGCTTTGTCGAAGCGGTGACGCGCCGGCTCGCCAGCCTGAAAGTGGACCATGCGCTGGCAGACGGCTGCGACATGGGGCCGGTGGTGTCGCAAGCGCAACTGGATCAGGACTTGGCCTACCTCGATATTGCGCGCCAGGAAGGGGCTCATGTGGCGTTCGGCGGTGAGCGGTTGGAACGCGGCACCCCGGGTTTTTACCTGGCCCCAGCGTTGCTCACCGACACCACCAACGCCATGCGCATCAACCGTGAAGAAGTCTTTGGCCCAGTGGCCAGCGTGATTCGGGTCAAGGACTACGAAGAGGCGCTGTCATTGGCCAATGACACCGAGTTCGGGCTGTCATCGGGCATCTGCACCACGTCCCTCAAGCATGCGTCGGATTTCAAGCAGCGTTCGGCGGCGGGCATGGTCATGGTCAACGTGGCCACCGCCGGGGTCGACTACCACGCGCCGTTTGGCGGCAGAAAAAGTTCCAGCTACGGGTCGCGCGAGCAAGGTGCTTATGCGCGTGAGTTTTACACCGGCGTTAAAACCGCCTACACACTGGCCTGATGCGATGACCGATATCAAAGAAATCAGCGGCACTACCCGGGTGTACGCCATTATTGCCGACCCCATTCACCATGTGCAGACCCCGCAGGCCATGAACTCCCTGTTCTCGGCACGGGGTGAAGACCGGGTGATGGTGCCCTTTCATGTGAACCCTGCCGAGTTGGCCGGTGTCGTAGCGGGCCTGCGCGGCATTCAGAGCCTGGACGGTTTTATCGTCACGGTGCCGCACAAAACCGCAATTTTGCCGCTGTGCGACACCGTTTCAGTAGCGGCGCGGCAGGTGGGCGCGGTGAACGTGGTGACACGCCTGAGTGACGGCACGCTGCACGGCGAAATCCTCGATGGCGAAGGCTTTGTCGCGGGGCTACGCCAGGCCGGCATTGAACTTGAGGGCCGCTCGGTGTACCTGGCGGGGGCAGGCGGTGCGGCAAATGCCATCGCTTTTGCGCTGGCCGCGTCGGGGGTGGGCCGCCTGACCATTGCCAACCGCACGCAGGCCAAGGCCCAGGAACTGGTCGACCGCGTGGCGGCGGCTTTTGTGGGGGTACCCGTGGTGGTGGGCAGCAGCGACCCGTCCGGGCATGACCTGGTGGTCAATGGCACGTCATTGGGCTTGCGCGAAGGCGATGCCTTGCCGTGTGACGTGACGCGCCTGACGGCTCAGCAGGTGGTCGCGGAGATCATTATGCAGCCTGCCATCACGCCCTTGCTGGCCGCGGCGCAACAGGCCGGCTGCCGCATTCACCCAGGTTTACCCATGCTGCTCTGCCAAATCGAATTGATGGCAGCGGCAATGGCGTCTACTAAAAACGGATAAAGCCATGAGCACCTTTGATTACATTATTGTGGGTGGCGGTACGGCAGGTTGCATCCTGGCCAACCGTCTGACGGCCTCGGGCAAGTACCGGGTGCTGGTACTGGAAGCGGGTGGCGAGCCGAACGGCTTCTGGATTCCCATCCCGGCCGGTTTTAGCAAGTTGCTGGTCGACAAGCGCTACAACTGGCGCTTCAAGACCCAGGCCGAAGAAAACACCCGTGGCCGGGAAATTGCCGTTCCACGGGGCAAGGGCCTGGGTGGCTCGACCCTGATCAACGGCATGATTTACGTGCGGGGCCAGCCGGGCGATTACGACGCCTGGGAACAGAAGGGGGCCAAGGGTTGGAATTTCAGCACCTTGAAGCCGTACTTCAAGAAAATCGAAAACTACGCTCTGGGCGATGCTGGCCGAGGCCATGACGGGCCCATGCACCTGGACCAGGTGAACGAGCGCTACCCGATTTCCGACGCGTTTTTGCAGGCCGCCCAGCAGGACGGCCAGCCCTTGAATGCCGACTACAACGGCGATGACCAGACGGGGTTCGGTTACTACCAGGTTGCCCAGCACAAGGGGCGGCGCTGGTCGGTGGTGGACGGTTACCTGAACCCCGCGCGGGGCCGGCCCAACCTGAGCCTGGAAACCGACGCCCACGTGTTGCGCCTGGAATTGCAGGGCAACCGCTGCACCGGCGTCACGTACCGTCAGCGCGGCAAGGAAGTAACGGTGACGGCGGCGCAAGACGTGATTTTATGCGCAGGGGCCGTTCAGTCACCGCAGCTCCTGGAGCTGTCCGGGATTGGCCGCCCTGACGTGCTGGAAAAAGTGGGCATCACGGTCAAGCACCGGCTGGACGGCGTGGGTGAGCACTACATCGACCACTTCGCCACCCGCATGAACTGGAAAATCAAGAACGCCGTCACCTTGAATGAAATGGCGCGCGGCTGGCGCCTGGGGTTGGCGGTGGCCGAGTACTTCACCAAACGCACCGGCATTCTGACGCTGGGCACCGGGCTGGTTCACGGTTTTGTTAAAACCCGGCCGGCGATGGCCACGCCCGACGTGCAGTACTTTGTGGTGCATGCCAGCTATGCCAACGCCGCCGAGCGGATTCTCGACAAGCATCCGGGGCTGACCATCGGTGTAAGCCAGTTGCGGCCCACGTCGACGGGTAGCATTCATATCCAGTCGGCCGACCCGGACGTGATGCCGGCCATTCGGCCCAACTTCCTCAGCGAGGAAGAGGACCGCATCAGCCTGATTGAAGGCATGAAAATCGCCCGGCGGATCATGGCGCAACCGGCCATGAGCGAATTTGTGGTACAGGAAACCGGGCCGGGCAGTGAGGTTCGCACCGACGCGCAATGGCTGGATTTCGCGCAATCCAACGGCCAGACGATCTATCACCCGATAGCCACCTGCCGGATGGGCGAGGATGCCGACGCCGTGGTGGACTCCCACCTGCGGGTGCGAGGCCTGAGCGGGTTGCGCGTGGTGGACGCCTCGGTGATTCCGTCGATGGTGTCCGGTAATATCCAGGGTGCTGTCATGGCGGTGGCGGAGCGCGGTGCCGACCTGATACTGGGCGACGCTTCACGGGTTTGACGCACCACGTGTAGGAATTTAAACAGGTTCATCACGGATTACCGGGAAACACACTCTTGATCTTCATGAACAAGCATTCGCTATCCCGGTAGCCGTACACCATTCGTTTGATAGCCTTTATTCGAGGGTTTATCCCTTCTCACTGCCCGGTGTGTATCGGCCAATGGACTCGACTCACGATGCCCCGCCAGTAGCGCCTCAGTCGCTCATCGACCACCGCAGGTTGAGTGCGGCCTTGATCAAATAGACCGTCATTAACGATGGGTTAGCGGCCATAGCCTCAACGGCGCTTGATCGATGCCGCAATGGTGTCGGCCATCTTGCGAAGTTCATCCTTGCCAATGGTTGGCTTGCCGTCAGGCGCGTTCCGCGAGTCTTGCATCACGTAGAGCAGCAGGTTGGGGGTGTCTTCCTTGGCATCAGGGTCGCCTTTGACATAGGCGATATAGCCGTAGTCCTTCGTTTGCGGCAAACAGCCCGCTTCTTTTTTCTCGGCTTTGGAGAAGTATTTATCGTCCCAGGAGCATTGGTCTTTGGATGAACGTGTGCGGCGGGTTATTTCGACAAAGGTCGATTGACCTTTGTAGCCACCCATTTGGACTGAGGGGAATTTGCGGAAGCCGAGGGCTTGGTATTTAAGGCCATCCCAATCGGGACGTTCCCAAAATGCCCGCAGTTCATGTTCGACGGTTGGATTTTCTTCTCCTGAGTAGCTTTTCATAAAGGATGCACTTTGATCCCGGAAAAGGATTCTGACGTCAGGATGATCTTTAAGCCGCATGATGGTGCCCATGCTTCGACTTTGTGGTGTGCCGTCTTTAACGAAGCCATAGGGCATGCAAAACCCTTTTTCCTGCGGAACTTCATAGAGGGCGCGGGCGCGAAAATTTTGCAGGAAGTGAGTTTGGTCAGATTTGACTTTGGCTTCTGCCTCCGCCACTGGCAGTTCATTCGTTGATGTACGAAAGTAATAGATACGTCCAGCCTGATAAAGGAATATTGATCCATAGACTTTTTGCTTGCTAGTGAAGAAATATAGAACTGAATTCTGATTCGATTTATATGAGAGTATTTTTATAGAGTCGTCAGTTGCCATGCGCTGCTTTAAATTTTCTATTTTTTTAAAAACTTCATCGTTTATTTTTGAAAAGCTTCTTTCAGGGAGTATTGAAGACGTACGAACCGACCCGTCCAAATATATTGACTCTGCAAAAAACTGATTACCCCTATTTTGAAGGTTATGGGGGGCTTTGCTTGGATTTGGATCATTGTGTACGACACCTACTTCGACTTCCCCAGGGAGACTAACCTGAAAATACCCCACACATTCAGTCTTCCAGTTCTCAGGAATTGTAGGTGTCTTTGCTTGAAGGGTAAAAGAAATGCTCCCAACAAAGCAGGCAAGAAAGGTTTTTATGACAAGTTTCATCCGCGAAACTCCGGTTTTTGTAAAAGAAGCGGCTTGCTTTACTGCGAAGCCTTTCACCTGCTATTCGCCAATAGCTATGGATGTAGGTAAGCGACCTCACAGGAGATCGCTATATGACGCAGCGGATCACCGCGAGAACTTCATCGGCGCTTGATCGATGCCGCAATGGTGTCGGCCATTTTGCGAAGCTCGTCCTTGCCAATGGTTGGCTTACCGTCAGGCGCGTTCTGCGAGTCTTGCATCACGTAGAGCAGCAGGTTGGGGGTGTCTTCCTTGGCATCAGGGTCGCCTTTGACATAGGCGATATAGCCGTAGTCCTTCGTTTGCGGCAAACAGCCCGCTTCTTTTTTCTCGGCTTTGGAGAAGTATTTATCGTCCCAGGAGCATTGGTCTTTGGATGAACGTGTGCGGCGGGTTATTTCGACAAAGGTCGATTGACCTGTGTAGCCGCCCATTTGGACTGAGGGGAATTTGCGGAAGCCGAGGGTTTGGTATTTAAGGCCATCCCAATCGGGACGCTCCCAAAATGCACGAAGTTCCTTTTCAACGGTTGGATTTTCTTCTCCTGAGTAGCTTTTCATAAAGGATGCACTTTGATCCCGGAAAAGGATTCTGATGTCAGGATGATCTTTCAGTCGCATGATGGTGCCCATGCTTCGACTTTGTGGTGTGCCGTCTTTAACGAAACCATAGGGCATGCAAAACCCTTTTTCCTGCGGAACTTCGTAGAGGGCGCGGGGGCGAAAATTTTGCAGGAAGTTAGATCGGATAAATTTGACCTCTGTTTCTGCTTCGGCAGGTGGCAGCTCATTTTCTGACGTACGAAAGTAATATATTCTATCCGCCTGATAGATAAAAGCTGAAGCCGAAACCCAACTCTTTCCCTGAGAAAAATAAGTTATTAAATTTTCGTCGGATTTATATTCCATAGTTTGAAATGGTGAGAGAGTGACTGCCATTTGCCTACGCTGCTCAATCTCCTTGGGTTTTTCATTTTTTATCCTTGAAAAGCTTCTTTCCTTACGCATTGAAGAGATGCGAATCGAGCTGCCAAAGTATATTGAATCTGCAAAGAATTGATTGCCTTTGTGTTGAAGGTTGTGATTGCCTTTGCTTGGGTCTGGATTAGTGCGCACTACACCTACTTCAACCTCCCCAGGGAGACTAATCTGAAAATACCCCACACATTCAGTCTTCCAGTTCTCAGGAATTGCAGGTGTCTTTGCTTGAAGGGCAAACGAAAGGCTTGCTATGAAGCAACTCAGAGAGATTTTTTTTATAATCGTCATCCGAGAAACTCCGTGACGTTTTTTGTAAGGGCTGCGATTTGCTTTTCCGTTTGTGGGGCTCTTGGCGATTGGCTGCTTGCGGGCTCCGCTGGAACTGTTTGAGTCATCAGTGCATGGTGGAACTTCATGTTGTTGTCCTCATATTTTGTCCAGTAGATCGGGTAGGCTGTGATAAAACCGGATATTTGGTTCAGTCGATGGAGGGCGGCAGTCTCATACTGCGGAAAATTCCAAAAAATCGCCTCAAAGGGCATTGGGTCTTTTTTTGCCTTATTCAGATCAATTGCAGGACGTACAGCAAGTTTTTGATCCCAGCTTGTATTGACTACCGGCCAGATTGACGCCGGGTAACTTTTGCCATCATAAAAGGAGTGAGTATTTCTCGGAATAAACTTAAATACGGCCTCATAATGTTCAGTATTACGCTTGGCCACCGCCTGTATGGCCTTCCAGCTATCCGGATGCCCAGGTTTATCAATAGCCTCCTTCAGCTCGTCAGCGGGCCGTACACCGCTACTGATACCAAATAACTTGTTCCAAATCCCTTTGCGTAATTCATGAGCAAATGTCCGTGTCGGCTGAGGATGGCCATTGCCCAGAAAATCTTTGCGTATCACCTCCAAATCCATCACTAATACTGCCAGTTCAGAATCGCGGTCACCCAGTAGACTACGGTCGTTGATATTGGCACTGCCAATCAGTGCAAAGCGATCATCGATAATCATTACTTTGCTGTGCACGTATATCTGTTCTGTAACATAACGATCATACAATTTAGTCCAGTTACGCAAGTTGAGCAGCGTTACGTATTCAAAGCATTCTTCATCGGTCGCATCTAGTATCTCTTCAAATTCAACTTTCGCGACTAATTTCTGGATATCTGCAACCGTTTTTTCCATCACAGAGGCACATACTGATTGAGTAATCAGGTCGGCCTCATACAGTCGACCCAGTTTTAAATAAGCCTTAATACCCTTGAGCAAACTCTGAGCACCAAACGCAATGGTCTGCTGGGTGAAATGCACCTGCGTGACGATAGCCGGGTTATCCAGCCCACCTCCTTCAGGATGAACCGGCAGCACGATATAGGCATGAAACAACGTCTTGGTCATGATTGCCTTGCCGATCCGATGAATCAGGCGCTTGCTGACAATGTTCTTGACTTCGCCCTGGCTTTCACCGGAAAAGGCGCGGGTTAATTTTGGCCCCAGGCCTGCACTTTTCTGGAGGGTGATAGAGGGCTCCATCGGGTCGCCTTTCC